>Ga0247722_10000040_pt1 | contig 84563 bp, 78 predicted proteins | sample MSEWelMarce3H_FC_FD_189094 | JGI IMG/M metagenome (GOLD analysis project Ga0247722, IMG submission 189094) | Subsurface sediment microbial communities from gas well in West Virginia, United States - MSEEL Well Study Marcellus 3H_FC | ecosystem: Environmental > Terrestrial > Deep subsurface >...
GATTGATGAAGTTAAAGCCAGCCCTGTGCCAATTATTTTGTTCATTGATGAAGCGCACACGCTGATTGGTGCGGGCGGTGCAGCGGGGCAAAATGATGCGGCTAATCTATTAAAGCCTGCTTTGGCGCGCGGCGAATTGCGTACGATTGCGGCGACCACATGGGCTGAATATAAAAAGTATTTTGAAAAAGACGCCGCGCTGGCGCGACGTTTTCAAGTGGTTAAAGTGGACGAGCCAGCGCCAGACATTGCGGTGCAAATGGTGCGCGGCCTGACCGATGCGATGGCTAAGCATCATGAAGTGGTGATTATGAATGAGGCGGTAGTGGCCGCGGTGCATCTATCCAGCCGCTATATCACTGGCCGCCAGCTTCCAGATAAGGCGATCAGCGTGCTCGATACCGCCTGCGCCCGCGTGGCCTTATCGCGCTCTGGCCGCCCTGCACCGATCGAAAATGTGGAAGTGCTGATCGCCAATATTGAGCGCGAAATCAAGGCGCTGCAAATAGAAGAAGGCCATGCCGAAAGGATTGCCGAGCTGACTGGCCAGCGTGAAATCTTAGAAGGCGATTTACAGCAGTTGCAAGCCGCATGGGCGGTTCAGCAGCAGGTGATTATTGAAATTGAAGCACTAAAAGCTCAGTCTGCTGACGCAAAGCCTGCCAAGGGCAAGAAGATTAGCCCGCTGCAAGCCAAGCGCACCGAGCTGCGCGAGCTGCAAAAGCAGCATCAGCTGGCTTACGAATGCGTGGATGAAAGCGTGATTGCCGATGTGATTTCTGGCTGGACGGGTATCCCGCTGGGCCGCATGGTGAGCAATGAATTGGTACAGGTGCAAAAGCTGGCGAGCTTGCTGGCAGAAAGGGTGATTGGTCAGGATCATGCCTTGGAGCAAATTGCCGAGCGCGTGCAGATTGCTAAGGCCAATCTGGATGATCCAAGCAAGCCTAAGGGCGTGTTTATGCTGGTTGGCCCTTCTGGTGTGGGTAAAACTGAAACTGCGCTGGCGCTGGCTGAATCCTTATACGGCGGCGAGCGTAATCTGATTACGATTAATATGTCAGAATACCAAGAGGCGCATAGTGTGTCGGGTCTAAAAGGCTCACCTCCGGGTTATGTGGGGTATGGCGAAGGCGGCGTGCTGACAGAAGCTGTGCGCCGTAAGCCTTATTCGGTGGTGTTGCTGGATGAAGTCGAAAAAGCCCACCCCGATGTGATGGAGCTGTTTTTTCAAGTGTTTGATAAGGGCCTGCTGGAAGATAGCGAAGGGCGCGAAGTCGATTTTAAAAATACCATTATTCTGCTGACATCTAATACGGGTACCGATCTGCTGATGCGCGCATGCGAGCATGGCGTAACGGTTGAAGATGTAACGCGTGACCCAACGGCGGATGATCTGATTGAAATTCTGCGCCCAACCTTACAAAAAGCCTTTAAACCGGCGTTTCTGGGCCGCCTGACCATCGTGCCTTACTTCCCGATTTCGGATGAAGTATTGCGTAAGATTGTGGCGCTGAAGCTTGCAAAAATCGCCCGCCGTATCGCGCAAAACCACGGTGCAGTGCTGGAATATCCGAGCGAGCTGGTTGAATCAATTGCCAACCGCTGCATGGATGTAGATAGCGGCGCGCGCGATGCAGATGCTATTTTGGTTCGCACCGTGCTGGCGCAAATATCGGCTGATTTGTTGGCTAGAATGGCCAGCGGTAAGCCAGTGAAAAAAATAGCGCTAACGCTTAAGAATGATGAGATTAAAGTGAAAATTAGTTAGAGCTCATTGGCGTTTGATTCACAATTGCGCTCAACGCTTCGGGTTGGTGGTATTTTGGGGGCCGCATAAGGGTGAAAGACGCTTGGGGAGGCTTATACCACCTTGCATCTTTTGCCTTATTTAGCCCCAAAGCATGCAGGCCATGCCGCCGTGAATCAAATGCCAATAGACTCTTGTTTTTATCCATGAAATAGACGTGAGTGTATTTTGTGGATGACGCATACAGTAATCTTGCGACATCACATCTAGTTAAGGAATTTAATATGTTGGGAACAATGGGTCTGTTTGGCGGGCTCTTTGCGGGTTGGTGGCTACTGTTGTGGTGGGGCTTACCGATTAGCTTTCAAAAAATGAGCCCAACAGCCATGTTGCTTACCCATCTGGCCCCGCCTGTAATTTTGGGGGTGGCATGGCGCATCTGGCAAAAAGTGCGGGAATCACGGATTGTTCAAGTGCAAGCCGCAGGGCAAGAGGCCGCAGAGGCAGATCGTATTGCTCAGCGTGAGGCGGCGCGGCAGCAGCATTATGCTGCTTTAACAGAGCGGCAGATTAAAGTGCAGTGCCGTGGTGTGTGGGGCCAAGCATTGCCGGTTAATGATAATCCCGCATGGTTGGAGGAGCTGCCGGATGGCGCTTACTGGACAGCACTGGAGCGCGATGAGTTAGCAGAAAGTGGTGAGGACGATGTATTTGGCTCCTTACAGCTGGTTGTGCAGCAGGTGTTGGGTGAAGTTTATCTCTCTGCGTCGGGAGCCGCATGGTTGCCGCATTATTTTGAGGTTAACCCGCAAAGCGAAGGGAGAGAGCAGCTGGCAATGCTAAAGCAAGCGCAGTTGCAAGCCATGAATGCCCAAGACCATGCCGTTTTACCTGAGGCAGAGCCAAAGTTCTTTCCTGGTTCTGGTGCGCTAATGAGCAGGGTGCAGCAATTGTTTCAGCAGGATTCTGGTCTACCGGGTGTGGTGATTTACGCGGCAGATGCTCCGTTTTTAGTGCGTGGGATTCCAGATGGCGAATGGGATGAGTTAAAGCAGCAAGATGAGCCGCAAAACACATTGCAGGGCAAGCCTGGTTATGCCGCAGTGGCGATGGTGTTTTTGAGAGAAAACCTGCCCAAACCAGTGCAGCTGCCCCCCCAAGAAAAAGGTGAGGGCGATACTTACACGCCTTACTGGGAAAAACAGCAGCAGTATGGTGATGAGCGCTGGGGGCGTGTGCCGCTACAGTGGCAAGATTCGCTGGTGCAACTGCCGATACTGGCCGAGTTACGCTTGTCTGAGCAGGCCACCATCGAGCAAAAGCAATTGTTGCCCATGACTCGGCAAATCCATGCCCTGTTTGATAATGCTTTAGTCAATGCAAGCTTACGTGATTATCCCTTTAGTAATGAAGATAAAGATGAGGCAAAAGATCAAGCAGAAAGCATCACTTGGCTAGTGCATAACTGCGGTGATCTGGGGGTGAGCGGCACGCGGTTGGCTGCGGTGTCTTCGGCGCTACAACAGTACGCCGTGCCTTTGAATGCCATTGATGACGCCAGTAATTGCGTGCGTGAATGGGGTGATGTGGGCTCGGCGCGCTCCATTTTGCAAACGGCTATTGCGGTGATTCACAGCGCTAGGTTGGAAGCCCCAGCTGTGTTGGTGGAGTTTGAACGGCTTAATGAAACTGAACATTTTAGTGTGGCCATTATTCGGCCACAGGAGCAGGCAGCATGAAACGCGTGATTCGTATCGGCGATCAAAGTAGCCATGGCGGTGTGGTGATTAGCGGAGCATCTAAAACGATGTTGTTTGGTAAGGCTGTGGCCTTGCTGGGGGATCAAGTCAGCTGCCCGATCAAAGGTCATGGCGTCTGCCCAATTGTGGAAGGTGATCCTAATTGGCTGGTTGATGGTAAACCTGTGGCTTTAGAAGGCCACATAACCTCTTGCGGCGCGGCGTTAATTTCATCGATGCCTGAGCTGGGTAAGGGTTAAGTTTTTTTGCATCAAGTTGCTTAGTCTTAGTGGGGTTGGCACCTATTTTATTTTATTTTATGGTTATTTTCAGCTAAGTGTCGGCGCTTTAACTGCGGTAAAATAATTCCGGTGTCTTTTACTTACTTTTATTCTAGGGCATGTGCTAGTCATAACCTTCCGTTTTGCGCGCGCAGGTATGGCTATGGGCAATGCAGGATGACGATAGGGCAGCTTTGTTGCGTTAAAAAAAGGATTTTATCGATGAAATATTCAGGTTTATTGTTAAGTGCGTCAGTTTTACTGGCTGTGGGAGTGATGAGCGGATGTGCCACAGATCAGGCAGCTCAGGTGGAGAATGCTTCTGCTACATCGTGGGTTAAGCAGCCTGTATCTGTAACAATTGCTCTGGGTAAGCCTTATACGCTGCAGTTTGACAAAATGGCAGCAAAATTAACCCCGCAGCAAGAAGAAATACTGACTAGCTTAGCGCTGCAAATGAAAGATGCTAAATCCATTATTTTGCGTGGCTATTGTAATAAAAGAGATATTGGCAATGCGAAGGATTCGGCTTTAGCGCGTGCAGTGAATGTGCAGAAATTCTTAGTAAGCCAAGGTATTGCAGATCAGAAAATGAGCTTGCGCTATAACACCGATGATGCAGAGCATGCAGTAGAGCTTGAACTTGGTAATTGATTTTAATCTGCTTTAGAAACTAGATTCTAACGAGGTGGCAGGCCGTACTTGCTGTACAGCTTGCCACCTCGTTCGTTTGGCTATTTAGCAGATGGGCAGATTGCGTGGCTGCGTAGTGGAGATTGGAGCTTAAATGTGGCTAAATCAGTCGCGTTTAATATCCAGCAATTCATTGAGCTGCCCGAGCGTTGCGTCATCTTTGATCACCGCACCCAGCCATTCTTCTAAGCTCATTTCGGCCCATTTAGCGGCGCGCTCTGCAAGCAGGGCGACGGGGCTATGTGGCTCGTTTTGGCGGAAATAACGTGCCACCTCCACGAGCTGACGAACGGCATCCTCTCGGCTTTGTAGCGGGCCTTGCCTAACTGTGGTGGCTGGGGCCGCTGGTGTGCTGGTATGGGCGTAGTTTGGAGTGCTGGCTGGCATAGCGGCATGCTCGGTATGGATGACGGGGGCAGATGGCTCGCCCCATTGTTGGCGTAAACGTCCAACAACTTCAAGGCAGGCATTCAGTGCATTGCGGCATTCGGCAAAATTAGGTGAGGCGTGGCCAAAACGCTCTTCAATACGGGCGTCGAGTGTTTGATAAATTTGCTGGGTATGTTCCAGCTGCTGGTGCAGTTGTTTAAACCAGCTGGCTCCGCTGGCATTCACACTTTTATCAAATGTTTCGCCTGCCAGTTTGCCCTCTGCAATGGCGGCTTCTTTGGCTTGAGAGTCTTTTAGGCCGATATTGTCAACTTCGCGAGATTCTTGCCATTGTTGCCAGTTATAGCCGCCATGTCGAGGGTCGGTTAGTGCTACTTCGCGCAGCGCCATGCCCATCTGGTTGTTAAACCATTCAAGCTTGCCCACTCGCTCATCCAAGTCATGTACGTCATACTCAGGGTAGCCGGTTTCCCAGTATTGCTCTAGCAGGCCATCAAGCAGGAGCAGAGCAAGTTGTGCGCCGTTAAAGCCATTGGTTTTAACCAGTGCTTCTCCATACCAAACGGCGAGTTGCAGATCTTTACTTTGTTTGCTAATAGCTTGCTTGCATAGCTGAGTCACTTTGCTCCAGTCGGCGGTTTTGAGCTGCTGAGCCCAGTCGCCTTGAGAAAGACCGGGATCATCGGCACGGCGTGCTTCGCGAATCTGGTCAAATAGGATTGAGTAGCCTAAGTCTTCACCGGCAGGCTGATCTGCAGAAATAGGGGCTAGTAAAGTGGCCAATTGTTCGTTAATAGTCATTGTTTCAAAAGCTCTCGTCAAAAATCAGGGTATAGGGCTAATTTACTATACTTGTGTAAGTAGTAATATCTATATGGAAGTAAGGAGAATAATTGCTTTCAATCTTACTCAGTATTGGCCGATAATGTCTGCTTTTATGCAGGCCATTGACGTATTTTTTACGTGAATTGTTCTTCTGCCTATCTCTATTCACTCTGGAAAAACAGTGTCCGCATGCTAGATTCATTACTGCCGTACTACGAACGTGAGCTGAGTTTGCTGCGTGAATTGTCAGGTGAATTCGCCCGTCGCTATCCAAAAATTGCAGGACGCCTGCAGTTGGAAGGGGATCAGTGCGAGGATCCGCACACCGAACGCCTGATCGAATCATTTGCTTTTCTTGCTTCCCGCATCCACAAAAAATTAGACGATGAATATCCAGAAATTGCCGCAAGCTTTCTGGATGTGCTTTATCCACATTATTTGCGGCCTATTCCTTCGTCAAGCATCGTGCAGTTTGAGTGCGATCCAAAGCGACCAGAAATCGCCAAACGTTATGTGATTGATCGCGGCCAGCCTGTGCATGCGCCAGCCATTGGGGGGGTGACCTGCAAGTTTCGCACCTGCTATCCGGTCGATTTATACCCGCTGGCGTTGTCTGAGGCCAAGCTGGAGTTGACCAGTAGCTCCGCCAATTTGCGCCGAATTGCCCCTGATGCAGCAGCCGTGCTCACGTTAGAATTTAATACGCATGGCAATTTACCGATTAGCGGGATTAATCTACAGTCGCTACGCTTGTTTTTGGATGGCGAGCCAGCACTGATGCATCTGGTGTACGAGCTGCTACTTTCCGGGACGATTCGTTTGCGGGTGGGGGATGGTAGTGATGATCCGGGTAGAACGCGCTCGCTGCCTGCCTCCGCTATTTCACCCGTCGGCTTTGGTCGCGATGAGGGTGTTTTGGAGTACGACGAACGGTCATTTCTTGGTTATCGTCTGCTCACCGAGTATTTCAGCTGTCCAGATAAGTTTTTGTTTGTTGATATTCAGCAGTTGCAGGATGTGGCTTTAAAAATTCAAGGTAGCAAACTGGTGGTGCAGTGCTTATTGCAGCGCTGGCCAGATACTGAGCGCCATGCCCGCCTGCTGCATCACTTGCAGGCTTCGCACTTTAAATTGGGCTGCACACCGATTGTGAATTTATTTGTGCAGGCCGGTGAGCCGATACGTGTGACACACCAAAAAACCAGCTATCCCATTGTGGCCGATGCACGTAAGCAGCAGGCATTTGAAGTGATGCAGCTGCGGCGGGTGGTGAGGGTGGAAAAAACCGGTAGCCAAGAAAGTAGCGAAGAAGTACTGCCGTTTTATGCGATTCGCCACGGCGTAAGCAAGGAAGGGCCTAAATTTTATTGGCACGCCAGCCGTGAAGCTTCGCCGCGCCAAGAAGATAAAGGCACAGATTTAGAATTGCATTTGGTCGATCTAGATTTCAATCCAGTTCGCCCAGGGGCAGAAGTACTCAGCCTTGAGTTGTTATGCAGCAACCGTGATCTACCGGAAATGATTCCCTTTGGTGGTAGCCAATCTGGGCAGCATACCGATTTTACTTTACCTGGCCACTCAGTCGTGAAACGGGTAAAACTGCTCCGTAAACCGAGCAATAGCTTACGTCCACCACAAAAGCGCGGCCTGCAATGGCGACTGGTTTCTCACTTATCTCTTAATTATCTCTCCCTCATTGAATCTGGCCGCTCGGCGCTGCAAGAAATGCTGGTTTTATACAATCAATCTGATTCGCCGGTGAATACTCGGCAGATTCAGGGGATTGCCGCCATCAGCAGTGCCCCAGCGGTAACGAGGGTGTTGGGGCGTGATTTTGCTGGTTTTGTTCGCGGCACAGAAATCACCCTAACTTTGGACGAAGAATATTATGTAGGTGGCAGTATCTATTTGTTTGCCAGCGTATTAGAGCGCTTTTTTGCGCTCTATTGCTCACCAAACAGCTTTACCCGCTTACGCGTTAAAACAAAACATGAGGAGATTGCCGCATGGCCAGCACGCGCCGGGGAAGCCCTCGTCATTTAGAGCAAGAGCTGTTAGCTAACCCTACGGGTTATGGTTTTTTTCAGGCAGTAAGGTTGTTGGGGCTGGCCGCCAGAAAGCGTGGCGACCGGCGCGGCCCTCTGCCGGCTGGCTTGCGCTTTCGCACGCTGGCCAACTTGGCTTTTCCTGCCAGTGAGTTAACCCGCTATAGCGCGGTGCAGACTGAAGACGGTGAAATTAATGAGTTAGAAGTCGCATTTATGGGGCTGACTGGCCCAAGCGGCGTACTGCCTAATTGCTACACCGAGCTACTGATCGAGCGTCGTCAGCAGTTTCGTGATCCTACTCTGCATGCTTTTTTAGATATTTTTAGCCATCGTGCCATTTCTTTGTTTTACGGCGCATGGAAAAAATATCGCTTTTGGTTGCAGGCAGAAAGTGGTGAGCAGGATGGCTTTAGCCGCAATCTGCTTGATTTGGGCGGGATGGGGCTCAGCGCTTTGCGTGCACAAATGGGCAAGGGCGCGCTGCAAAATGAAAACCTGTTTGTATATTATGCAGGCCTTTTAAGCCAAAAGCCGATGTCCGGTCAGGCTTTGACCACACTGATTGAAGGTTTTTTTGGTTTTAGAGCTGAGCTAGTGCAGTTTGCTGGGCAGTGGATGAGTTTACCCGAGTCAGAACAAAGCCAGCTTGGAGGCAGTAGCTGTGAGCTGGGGGTGTCAGCCTTTGCGGGTGATCGAATTTGGGATAGGCAAACTAAGCTTAATCTACGGCTGGGGCCGCTACGCTTGCCGCAGTTTTCGGCTTTGCAGCCAGACGGTGAAGCCGCCAACTCTTTAAGAGAGCTGCTGAAGTTTGCGCTGGGCCACGGGCTGGCTTGCGATGTTACGCTGATCCTCGATAAGCAAGATGTGCCCGATCCCTCACTGGCAGGCTCGCTACGCTTAGGGGGTAGCTGCTGGTTGGGCAAGCCAGAGCAAAATCCAGAAGATATGGTCTATTGTTTGGTGGAGTAATTATGCAATAGGGGGCTGTTCTAGTGGGAGTAGAATACTGAGAATGGCTCCTCCGCCTTCAGCATTGCGAGCATAAATCTCCCCACCGTGATCACTCATAATCTGACGGCTAATCGCTAGCCCCAACCCTGTGCCGCTGGCATGGTTATTTAGCCTGCTGCTCTGAATAAATTTATCAAAAATAAGCTCAAGCTCGTCCTCTGGAATACCAGGGCCGTAGTCTCTTACGCTTAGGCCCATTGCGGCTTGGCCATTGGCAAGCTGTGCTTTTTGAATAAAATGGATATTAATTTGTTTGCCTTCAGGGCTGAATTTAATCGCATTAGAGAGCAAATTGATAATGACTTGGGTAATGCGCGCTTTATCAAAGCAAAGCATGAGCTGCGGTAATCCCGCATCTAAATTGAGATGAATATGCCTACTAAACAATAGAGTGGCAAGCTCGGTACTTGCTTGCTTAGCAATGGTTTTTAGATCGTGATCCATTTTTATATAGCGCATTTTATTGGCTTCAAGCCGTGACATATCTAGCAAATCATTCAGTAAAATCAGCAGGCGATTGCCGCTAGAATGAATGCGTTCAAAATAGCGGCTTAGATTAGCGCTATCGCTTGTTCCCACTTTGGATTGGCCAATTTCGGAGAACGATAATATAGCGTGCATCGGTGTGCGTAATTCATGGGACATATTGGCAAGAAACAGTGACTTTGCCATATTGGCGGCTTCTGCCGCTTCTTTTGCCTCAAGCAAATTATGCTCAACTTCTTTTAATTTAGAAATATTAGTTAAAAAAGCAAAAGCGTATTCTAATTGTTGATTTTCGTCACTAATGCAGGCGGAATTAATTAAAAAGGGTCGGTTTTTGCCATCTACAGAGCACAGCGTCACCTCGCCTACGTGATTGCTGCTGCCAGTATGTGCAGCCAAATCCTGCGGAAAAATGGCACCGGCCTTATCTGGCCAGAGTTGATTCGGCTGTTGCCCAATAAGGTTTTCGCGCTTTAAGCCGAGTTGTTGGCAAAAGGCTTGGTTGATATCCACAATTCTATTTTTATTATCAATAAGAATAAAGCCATCAGCCGTACCTTCAATAATGGTGCGCTTAAGGCGCTCGGATTGCTTGAGCGCGTGCGCGGCAATTCGGGCGGCGCTAACGTCTTCAATCACGCAAATAAGCCCCTTGCTGATGTCGCCAGTAATCAGCTCTTTGGCGTAGACCATGGCCCAAAAGCTAGAGCCATCGTGGCGAAATAGCTCCATTTCCCCTCGAAATATGCCCTTGTTTTTTATGGCTTCACGAATAGGGTGATTGTAAGAGCTAAATTGATGTGCTGATGCATGTAGCGTATCGGTCGGCATATCGGTTATTTCACTGCCGCTATAGCCAAATAATGCTTCAAAAGCAGGATTAACTAAACGGATCGTGTTTTTAACCGAAAGCATAATCGCCAAGGGGCTGGCATCTAATACGCTGCGTACTTCGGTGGTACGCTCTTTAACTAAATCTTGCAAATGATCGCGATGGCGGCGTAACTCACGCTCGCTATTTTGCTGCTCGGTCATATCCCGTACCGTGGCGCATAAATAGGCGGCATCATGAAAAGTGATATGGCTAAAGGTGATTTCAACCGGCAGCTGCCCATTTTGTTGATTAATTTGGTACGTGGGGTAAAGCAAGCGTTTTACTTGCTTGAGTGTTTGCCAAAATCCATGCCATTCTGAGTGCTTTATTTGCGGAAAAATATCAAAAAAGCGTAGTTTTAATAGCTCTTCGGCTTGATAGCCAGTGCTGATTGATGTGGCGCGGTTGGCATAGCAAATTTGGCCAGAAAAATCAGCCCAAACAATAATATCGGGCGCTTCATCCACGGTAAATTGCGTTAAATGTAGTTTAGCTTCAATGCTTTCTATGCGGCGTAATTGCTGCAAAAGTAAATAAAGTAGGTAAGAAATAATCAGTAAAAAACCGATGCCCGCTATGGAGCGAGTAATTAAATCGTTAGTGAACCGATTTAATAGAATATTGCGGTCAGTTGAAATTAAAATAATAAGCGGCAGGGTGCTTTGGCTAGTATGAAATGCGGTAAGTTGCTTCGCATTGTTTTCGGTGCTTGGATAGACACTAGAGCCTTGCAGGCGGCGCTGTTCAAACAATAGCGGGTCTGTTTCGCGTAGGTTGCGGCCAATTTGTGTTTCATCAAAAGGGTAGCTCAGTAATATAACCCCATCGCTACGCAGTAAGTGGACTTGGCTACCGTGAGGCAATTTAAGTGATTGATAAAACTGAATAAAATACTGCGGCTCTACGCCCGCTAAAACCACGCCACCAAATTGTCCATCTGGTTTTTGAATGCGTTGGGTAACTGGAATGAGCCACTTTCCATCACTACGGCTGAGTACGGGGTTACCAATCATAGGGTGGGTGTCTTTGAACTGCTGGTGATACAAAAAATAGCTGCGATCGGCTAAGTTAATGCGTCGGGCAGGGTATTCCAAGCCATGGCTTTGTATCAGACCTTTGCTATCTATGGTGATAATGCCGCGAACTTGTGGAGTAAGTTTTACTTTATCTTGTAAAACCAAGTGCATTTGCAGCTCATCAGCACGCTCTGAGCCGCCAAACTGGTTGAGATTTTCCACGATATTTTGCATGGCTTGCTCAACAGAAACCATGGTACGGGTGGTGTGCTCGTCTAAGGAGCGTGCTAAGGACAAGCTGCCACGTTCGGCTTCTTTGATGGTTTCTTGATAGTCTCTGGCGGAAACCCACACCAAGGCAAGCAGAGTAACGATGGTTAGTACGGTGTAAAGCAGAATGAGTCCACCACGTAGCAGGCTAAGCGAGGAGGTAGAGCCGTTGGTGCGAAGTAATCGCGAGGAAATCCAGTTCATAGCTTTAGCAGGTCGTTGGCAAGGGCTGTAAATTTGACTAAGTCATCGAGGGCTTAGCGCCAACTAAATGAAACCTCAAGGCACCCTTGGTTTAATCACGCAGGCGCGCTTGAAGTACTCTGCACAAAAGGCATTGCGCCGAGTAAATTAAGCACGCCTTGCCATTTAAAAAAAAGTGCTTGAGGCAAGCTAAGCGCATTATTAAGGCGAGCGCTTAGGTCTTAAGACTTAGCGTCTAGCTCTTCCCAGCGATTCATTTTTTCAAGAATCAATGCATCTAGTTCTTCAATACGTAGTTGCATTTGATGAGCCAGCTTTGGGCCGTTGCGATAAATGCTGGCATCGAGCAACTGCTCTTGGATGTCGGTTTTTTCCGCTTCAAGCGCACTAATCTGTAGGGGTAATTGCTCTAAAAGGCGCGCATCGTTAAACGATAGTTTCTTTTTAGCGGGTTCAGCAGATTTTGTGGTGGCAGGCGCAGAGTTTGTCGATTTTTTTGGGCTAGCGTTCACTACTGGTGCAAGGCTAGCCATGCGTGCTTTGGCTTCCATCCAGTCGGCATAGCCACCCGCGTTTTCAACCAAAACACCATTGCCTTCAAACGCAATCACTTGGGTGACCACGTTATCTAGGAACTCACGATCATGGCTCACTAAGAATACCGTGCCCGTGTAATTAGACAGTAATTCTTCTAATAGCTCTAAGGTGTCGATATCCAAATCGTTGGTTGGCTCATCCAAGACCAACACATTGGCTGGGCGAGTAAACAAACGGGCCAGCAGCAAGCGATTACGCTCGCCACCAGACAGCGAGCTTACAGGGCTGCGTGCACGAGCGGGTGCAAACAAGAATTCTTCTAAATAGCCAATAACGTGCTTGCGTTGGTTACCAATTTCAATGAAATCGTTACCTTGGCTAATGGTGTCGATTACGGTGGCGTTTTCGTCGAGCTGTTCACGGAATTGATCGAAGTAGGCAACTTGCAAATTGGTGCCGAGGTTAACGACGCCGGTATCGGGCTGTAGTTCACCCAAAATCATTTTTAGCAGCGTAGTTTTACCAGCGCCATTCGGGCCGACTAGGCCGATACGATCGCCACGGATCAAGCGTGTGCTGTAGTTGTTCACCAAGGTGCGGCCGTTATAACCCTTAGTGACGTTTTCTAGCTCGGCGACCAACTTACCCGATTTATCGCCAGCATCCACCTTAAAGCTAACATTGCCAACGCGTTCACGGCGCTCGCCACGCTCAATGCGCAGCGCTTCTAGGCGGCGAACACGGCCTTCATTGCGGGTGCGGCGGGCTTTAACGCCTTGGCGAATCCATACTTCTTCTTGAGCTAAGGCTTTATCAAATTTCTTGTTGGTAAATTCTTCTTGCTCGATCAGCTCTTGTTTTTTGACTTCATAGGCTTTGAAATTGCCTGGGAAGCTAGTCAAATTACCGCGATCTAACTCAATAATACGGGTAGAAATATTATCCAAGAAGCGACGATCGTGGGTAATAAACAACACGCTGCCGGCGAAGTTTTTGAGCAGTTCTTCAAGCCATTCAATGGCGCTGACATCCAAGTGATTAGTTGGCTCGTCTAATAGCAGTAGCTGCGGTTCTGAAACCAAGGCTCGGGCTAATGCCACGCGCTTCTTCCATCCGCCTGATAACGCACCAATCTTTGTGTCTGCAGGTAAATCTAAATGCGACATAATCGATGCAATTAAGGAGTCGAGCCGCCAGCCGTCTTGCGCTTCTAGCTCATGTTGTAAATCCATTAAGCGGGTTAGACTTTCTTCGGTGTCGTCGAGTGTGAGTAAGGCTGCATGGTAATCCACTAAGACCTGGCGTACAGCACCCAGCCCTTCTGCAACGGCTTCGTAGACGGTTTGCTCCATGTCAAAAATCGGCTCTTGCGAAACAAAAGCCATTTTTGCGCCATTCTCGATGCGAATAATACCGTCGTCTAGCTTGTTTTCGCCCGCAACGGTTTTAAGTAAGGATGATTTACCTGCACCATTACGACCAATGAGGCCAACGCGCTCGCCGGGATCAAGATTAAAGCTGGCACCATCCAAAAGTGGGACGTGGCCGTAGGCGAGATGGGCGTTTTCTACAATGAGTAATGGCATTTGGTACCTTGTTAACGTTTAGGCTTGCTACTTAATATATACGGCAGATATTGCACGCTGGATTTATCAGGCTGTTGAAAAACAACGACGAAGCGCCAATAGGGTGTAAAGCTGGCAGTCATCCTGATTTACGCACGGTAAACTGCGGGTTAGCCATTCTTTACTTTTTTCCCGAGATTTTCGCTCAGTTTTCAATGGGCTGTGACATAGTTTGCCATTTAAAAGACGGCGATTATTGATTTGCCAAGCAACTAAAGATGCGATTATACGGCTAGACGGGCATGGCCGATACCTGCAAGTGTAGGAACAATCATGCTTGCGCTCTGAGTGTTGAGCGCATAAGCAAGCTTGCTTGTGCTTAATTTGTCCAAAAACGCTTTTAAGCAAACTCGGATAACGCGAATGATAAGACCCTTGATGCGCTGTTGCTTATTAATAAGCTTGCTGCTTGGTACACCGCTATGGGCTAAGCCAGTGGCGAGTGTAAAAAGTACGCATCCTACCTTAAGTAAGCCAACGCAATTGGCGGCAACAGGCGAAGATTTTGACCCAAGTAACCCACCTGAGCGGCTGCGGGTATTGGTGGCGCTGGGCCCGTCGACCTTCTTTATTAAGAACGGTCTCCAATACGGGGTGGAGTACAGCATGCTCATCGAGTTTGAAAAATTTCTCAATCAGGGGCAGGCTAAAAGTCAGCCGCCACTTCGTTTACAGTTTATTCCAGTGGATACAGGTGAGCTTATCCCCGCACTTCGAGCTGGGCGGGGTGATATTGCTGCGGGTTTAATGCCTGTGACTGAAGGAGCAAAGCAGTTGGTGGCTTTTTCAACGCCTTATTTACAAGATAGATGGTGCACCGTTGGCGCAGAAGACAAACAAAGCTTAGTTTTGCCATCGGCCAGCTATGCTCAGCGCCTGATGGCAGATTTTAACGAATCAAGACGTAAAGCAGGGCATGCGGAGTTTGAGGTAGAGAGTGCGGGGCCAGGTGTCAACAGCGAAATGCTCTTGGCTGAAATCAGTAAAGGCGCTGAGAAAACCACGTTGGCAAGCCGTTTTATTGTTGATCTATGGGGTAAAACGCTGCCTAAACTTAAAGTATCAGCGAGCTGTGTAGAAGAACGTGTGCCGGTTGCTTGGGCGGTGCGTAAAGAGGACAGCGCTTTGCTCTCTACTTTGAATCACTTTGCAGACAAAGCAGGGCTGTTAGATCGTGCGACGAAGGCGACGCGGCGCTTTTTGGTGGCAGACGGCAAGGTGCAGTCTACTGAGAAGCTCAGCTCTTTAGATAAATTGGCCTTTTTTGCACCGGTGTTTCAAATTGTGGCAGCTGCAAATAATCTAGATTGGCTGCTGCTGGCTGCAATTGGGCAAAAAGAAACGGGTTTGAACTCTGTGGTGCGAAAAAAAGGCCCCACGGGCGTGATGCAAATCAACCCGACTACGGCGCGCAATATGGGGGTGAAAAACCCACATGATGCCGAGGGTAATGTCACTGCAGCGGCGCGCTATTTAGGGCATTTGCGTGATTTCTTTAATAACCCCGGCATTAATGACGAGGATCAGCTGTATTTTATGATTGCTGCATACAACGCAGGCGAGGGGCGTGTACAGCAATTGCGTAATCAGGCGGCGGCTCAGGGCTTGGATCGCAACCGCTGGCTGGGGAATGTAGAAAAAGTGGCTTTAAAGTCGGTCAGCAAAGGCATGGTGGATTATGTATCTGCAGTGAGCCGTTATTATATTGCCTATCAGGCGGCCGAAAAAGCCCGTAAAAAGCAGGGCCCAGTGGTGGCTAGCGAAGTGAAATAAACCAAGCGATAGAGCAAGCTGCAATGATGGGCTTGCATCCTAGCGGCTGTTTTTTGCAGTTTAATTCATGAATCAAACGCTTGGTCTCAGTGCTATTTAAGTCTGAAATTGAGTCGGCTACAGTGGCATCATCTTAACTTGCTGAGAGAATGTCATGAAAGCTTTTATCTTTACTGCTGGGTTAGTCGTTTTTTTTATCTCCAGTATTTGCACAAGCCACTAAAAGTGATGAGCAAATCATTAAATTACCAAGGATTGAGGTTGTAGCAAAAAGAAGATCGGTTCTGCTGGCAGGCCCTTTCACGCTAACTTTAGGCAGAAAAATAAATCTTCTTATGCCCTATGGCGCATAATTATAAATGCATTGTTTAAATGGGTAATAAATAAGTAAACTCTATTTACGGTGTAGTAGGCTTTTGTGCGCGGAGGGGTTTAGGCCGCAATTAGATAAAAATGGTGTTATGAATGAGTAATACGAAAAATATCCAAGATAAATTTAAAATTGCGTTTGAATGTTCAAAATTAATTTTTGATCGATTGGCAGTGTGGGTGATACAGCTGAGTTGGGCTAAATTTGTTTTTTTGGTTATTTTACTATTTATTTTAGGGGGTGCGATTGGCGATGGAATTAAATTGTTGGTGAGCGTTGATCATACCCCTCCTCAGCCCCCTGCAAGTGTCCATATTAATATCGACATGGATGCGGAACAAAAAGATCAAATTAAAAAACAAATCAAGGAAAGAATACTAGATCTTGATGAGCTGAATGGTCTGCCTATGGATAAAAGAAATCGCTTGGTTGATGATGTTTGCGATATTTTAGATGTTTTATTTGTCTTCGATCAATTCAAAAAAACAGATGATAAATTGATCCATGCTGAACCGCCAAGTTTAGAAGCACACATTGATATCAATGATTTTGTGGCTCTATTTGTGCTTTTGATGCTGGGTATTAAAGTATTAATGGGGGGTAAAAAACGCGCGGAAGCGTTAGCCAGAGAATCGCAAAAAGAAGCCGAAAGAGAGTCCTTATTAAGGCAAGTGGCGGAAGCGAAAATACAAATGATGCAAGCGCAAATTGAGCCTCATTTTTTATTTAACACCTTAGCATCAGTTGAGTATTTAATTGAAACAGATCCGCCACGCGCTGCGGCAATGCAGCATCGCTTGATTCAGTATTTGCGCCAAGTCTTGCCCAAAATACGTGAGCATGCCGCAGATAATGATCTTGGGCGAGAGGCAGATATGGTGCAGGCGTATTTAGATTTATTAAAAATGCGCATGGAAGAGCGTTTAGAATTTAAGATTAATATCTCTGAAGGGCTACGTTCTGCGGCTTTTCCACCGATGATTTTGCAAACCTTAGTCGAAAATGCAATTAAGCATGGCTTAGAGCCAAAAACGGAAGGTGGCTTATTAATAGTTAGCGCTGAAGTGGCGCATCAAAAGTTGCGTATTACAGTCGTAGATAATGGCTTAGGTTTTGGTATGGCAAAAAGTAGCGGTACTGGCTTAGGTTTGCAAAATGTGCGTGAGCGATTAGCTTTTCTTTATAAAGGACAGAGCCAATTTTTAATTGGTGAAAATAAACCAAGTGGTGTTTATATTACGATTGAAGTGCCTTATACTTTGGCTGCGGTTTAATAAAGTAGCTATTAATATAGCGCCAGATAAAAAATATAATATCAATGTAATATAATGCTTGAAGCGAAGAAAAACCTAACATTCTTTATCGGATGCTTGGGTCTTGTTTTGCTCAGTGTGAATTTTCTTGGGGAGTTGAGCTATGCCCACTGCGTTGATTGCCGACGATGAGCGTTTAATGCGAGATCAATTAAAGCTACGCTTGGCACAGGTTTGGCCAGAATTAGATATTATTGCTGAAGCCAAAAATGGTGAAGAGGCGATTAGCCTAACTCTGGAGCATAAGCCTGATTTTGCATTTTTAGATATCCGCATGCCAGGTACCACAGGTTTGGAAGCGGCTCAGGCTATTTCACAATCAACGCATGTGGTTTTTGTAACGGCTTATGACCAATATGCGGTTGAAGCATTTGAGTATGGCGCAATTGATTATGTATTAAAGCCTGCCGATGCCGAGCGCCTTGCTTTAACCGTAGAGCGATTAAAAAAACGCTTAGTCAGCCCGCCCAATGATATGCAGGCCTTAATTGCTAAAATTGCGAAGCAAGTAACGAAAAAGCCCGCGTATTTACAGTGGATACAGGCATCTATTGGCCAAGAGCTACGCTTGATTCCCGTGGACGATGTATTGTTTTTTCAATCAGATGAAAAATATACACGGGTGCAAACAAAAAACTATGAAGCTTTAATTAGAAAACCTGTGCGTGATTTGCTAGAAGAATTGAACCCAGACTTATTCTGGCAAATACACCGTGCTACTTTGGTTAATAGCAAAGCCATTGAAGGCGTAGTGAAAGATTTACGTGGGCGCTTATTAGTAAAAGTAAGTGGTTTAGATGAAAAACTAGAAGTGAGTCGCAGTTTTACGCATTTGTTTAAACAGATGTAATTACCACGTTGGCTGGTGGCCTACATCAGTAACTTTCTATCATTAAAAATACCCCTATAGCTATAATGAGCCTGTAAATCTTTCTGTGTAAATGCCTTTGGAATTGCTGATGGCCGTTCTGCCGGTCACCAAATTCTATAAAGAAACGATTCAGCACCCATCCGCCAGTTTTGAATCGGCATCGTCCATTTCTTTGAAGCCTCTTCGATCGCAAGGTAAATCACTTTCTTCGCCGATTCTTCGCTGGGAATTTCTTATTCTTTCGTTCACTTTGAGTGCTCACCTAGGGTCTGTTGACGTTTCATTCACCATTGCGCTGAGCCGGAAAACGTCAACAGACCCTAGATGTTTGGCTTAAGCTTTGAAAAGAGAGGCATGGCTCGGCTTGCCGGTACATGTTCTCTCTAGTGAAGGGCTAGCAGCCTGTCGGACTTATCATCAGTCAGCTGAAAAATCACTTGATCGGCCTATAATCCACCAGATTTTTGACCAATAACTCGTTATTGGCGCTGCAAATTCGGCAAAATCTGGTCTCGATCATGCGATTTTTCGCTTCGACCGCCTATGTCTGACAGGCTGCTATGCTTCAGGTGATGGCTTACGCAGACTCTTTTTCATAAAGTAACGCGAGAACCCAGTTGGGTAGTTTGGAAGCTCTGCGAAGCAGGTGTACGCCATGCGTTCGTAGAAGCCTCTCGCTTGAAACTCGAATGTATCTAGCCATGCGCCGGTGCAGCCTCTATAAATGGCTTCTTCTTCTGCCATGGAAAGTAGCTTCGAGCCGATGCCCATTCCTCGGTGCGATGCTGGAACCACCAAGAGTTGCGTGAACAGCCATTCGTACCCTGTATGGCCCCAAAGGCCGCCGACGATCTCACCTGCCTCGTCTGCTATCGTGATGACTAAGGGGCTGCTGTTTCTAGCGCCAGCTTGGCTTGTATTGTACTCAGTAAGCGGGCCAAGGATCGCTTTGCGTACTTGTTCATCTGCTATGTCGGTGAGTGAGAGTTTGTAGTTCATTGTGCCTCTGGCAACGGTTGTTTGTGTTTTTTGTGAATGTAATGGAACACTGACATCATGAATGGCGTGCTGATCAGCTTGACCAGCGCAGGCATAGTGCGCATGTACTGATTTGGCTGAACGGATAGTGAGGATTTCCGGTTCGATTTAGCGCTGTAGTTTTCGTGAGTGTTTTAATGCCAATCTCAAATTTTTGTTGGATTCGCTATTTTATTCGGTTCCATCACTTACGGTTTACAACAAAAATAGCTGTGGATACGTTGGTTTGTTGTCCTCTCCATTTTATACAGAAAAGAATGTGTCAGTTCTAATTCATAATTATACCAATTTTGCTTTTTTATTTCTTTCTTATCCAGTATTAATTTCGGATTTCCCTTGGATAAGTGGGGTGGCGCTGCTTGAAGCGCCTAAGCGTTTGTTGGTGGTTTTATCTGAATGAAACAGCAGTATTACGTGAGTTTCATTTTGGTGAGATTGGCTTGTTTGTGTATTTGCTCTATGGCGCTGTGTGCGGTGAGTGGAGGCACGCTTGAAGTGTGTAGGGGAAGCGAGGCAGGTTGATTGTTGAGGGCAATGAAATATTTCAGAGGGGGCGTTAAGTGCAAGAGAAAATAACGGTAACTTTGGGGTAATTTCCCAGTATGTAGGGGCCGGTGTTTTCTGTCGCTGAAGCCAGTTTCATTGTTTTTCCTAAGGCCGAGCACTTGGTGTTGGCTTCAGTTAGCGCTTCAGCTAATAGGGGTTCTCTTCCACTTGGAAATGCACCCGCTTGCCTCGATACTACGAACATATCCGCGCCAGCTGAAAGAGGGCCTGTGCTTGATGTGGCGCAGCCCATAAGTGTGATTGTAATTAGCACTGAGAATAAAAAATTCATCGATTTCACCGGCGGATTTAAGGCGTGTTTCTGTCGTTGCTCAATCATCGACTGACATAAAACAAGTGACACCCTGAAGCGCTGCGCATGAGCGATTTACATTGCAAAGCAAAAATTTAGGAGATTTTTTCTCGGTTTGTACATAATCAACCCCATGAATTAGCAGACCTTTAGCCTCTTCTCGCCTTTCTTTTAAATTTCATTTAGCAGTGATTTTAGGCTAGACGAGCAGGGGCAGTTGTGGTGCTTGGAGGTTAATACCCTGCTGGGGATGACCGAAACCAGCTTGTTCCCGCAGGCCGCTGCCGCAGCAGGGATTAGCTTTTCGGCGCTCTGTGAGCAAATTTGCCAGTTGGCTATCCGTCACGTTAAGTGATTTTGCAGGGTGGGCATAGGGGCCAACCTGCAGTTGTGTAAGTCGCCATTCATATATGGATCACTGAGTAGTAAGTTGCTCAGTGGTTTATTGCTTCGTTCATCAAGCTAGAGTGCGAGCAATTTAAGGTTAGTTTCCACGCACAACGGGGGAGATGCCGAGACGTTTTAATTTAACTGCAGCGGCATCGGCAGAAGCTTTGTCTTTGAATGGGCCGATTTGTACGCGTGTTTCTAGATAAGCGGGTACGCCGGCGGTTTTGAGCTGAGCTAGTAATTTGCCTGCGTTTTCTGCCTGCAAAAAGACCCCCGCTTGCACAGTATAGCCATTGTGGGTGTATTGGCTGCTTGGATATGGCGCAACGGTGGCGGCAATGTTGCGAGGGCTGGTTGTACGGTTGGGGGTGGGAGTAACAACGAGTGGCTCAGGTGTGCGCTGAGCCGTAGGGGTGGGCGGCAGCGTTGCTAAAAATGTGCTGCTTGTGCTGATTCCTTCGAGTTTAAGCGTTGGTTTTGCGCTTGGGTGGGGTGATGGCGTATTAGTTGGACGATGGCTTGCCCCTTCAATAATGCCTGATGCAGAGCTGGGCGCGGGAATGCTTGGGATCTCTTCTTTACTGGTCGCGCTGGCTTGGCTTGCCACGACTTGTTCTGCCGCAGTAGGTGGCGTAAGGGGGGCTACGGTAGGCGGGGCAATGATAGGAGTGGGGGTGCTTGCGGTTGGTTTTGCGCTTTGTTGGCGATCTAACCAGCTAATTCCAAATAGTGCAATCACAATTAATGTGGCGGCAATACCAAGCCGCCATGCTAGTTGCACTGTTAGGCGGCGCTGTGATTCTTGTTGCAAGATAGGGTCGAGTGGATCGTTCATCTGCCGGTTTCACTTGTTTATTAAGTTATGTAAGGTAAAAAGATCTTTAGGGTCTGTTGACGTTTCATTCACGGCTGCGTTTGGCCCAGTTTTGGGGCTGAACAAGAAGAAAATTGCGACATAGTACGAGTACCATGAGCGATTTTTAACGCCGTGCAGCCCCAAAAATGGGCTAACCCCGAAGGGCTGAGCCGGAAAATGGCCATTCACTGCGTGATGCTCCTCGACAATAACCCGTTATTGCCTTCGTCACATGCCTTGTGCCTAGCCGTTTTCCGGCTCAGCGCAATGGCGAATGAAACGTCAACAGACCCTAGGTGATGGATTGTTGGGGACAATTTTGTTTACTTATCAGTGCCTGCCGGGCTTCAATTTTTGCAGTGCTTTCACTGAGGTAGCAGTTCATCAGCCGGTTTCTCTTGAATTTGTTATAATGTTCGGCTAATTCAATTTTTGCGGGCTAAAGCGCGGTTAAATGTCGCTGTTTTAGGCTCGCCGCAGATTGTATTTACGGATAAAAAATGAATCGATGCCGTTTTGGGCTTACGCAGCTTGCGTCGCTGACAAAGAGGCTAGCCGAGTTTTTTGTGCGCTGCAAACGTTTTACCTATAAAACCACTTTTCTGGAGAATTACATGACTATCGAACGTACACTTTCTATTGTTAAGCCTGATGCAGTTGCTAAGAATGTTATTGGTAAGATCTACGATCGTTTTGAATCAGCTGGCTTAAAGGTTGTAGCCGCTAAGATGAAACAACTCTCACGCGCAGAAGCTGAAGGCTTCTACGCTGTGCACGCAGCACGCCCTTTCTTTAACGACCTTGTGAACTTTATGATCTCAGGTCCAGTCATGATTCAAGCGTTGGAAGGCGAAGGCGCTATCTTGAAGAATCGTGATTTGATGGGCGCAACTAATCCTAAAGAAGCGGCTGTAGGCACTATCCGTGCTGATTTCGCTGATTCTATCGATGCAAATGCAGTGCACGGTTCTGATTCTGCTGAAAACGCAGCCATCGAAATCGCTTACTTCTTCGCATCTAGCGAAGTTTACAGCCGCTAATATAAATAGCCCCTTAACGTGCGCTTTTTGCTACCGAGGGGCTGTTTTAGTAGTTTGTTGTGAGTACTGTGCCATTTGCATAGTGTTTGCTTGGCACAGTTTCACAGCTGTAGGAGCCCTCGAAAAAGTTGTCTATTCAAGAGTGTAAGGGGCGTATTAAAAATGATAACGCTGAAGCTAAAAGATAAGTTTTTCGAGTTTTCCTGCGGTGGCAAAGTGGGTGGGTTTTTTAAGTGAGTAAAGTAATGTCAGTTAATTTGTTAGATTATGATGCGGCGGGTTTGGCCGAGTTGATGGCGCAGTATGGTGAAAAGCCGTTTCGCGCTAAGCAGCTAATGAAATGGATTCATCAGCGCGGGGAGCCAGACTTTGATGCGATGACCGATATCGCCAAATCTTTTCGGCAAAAGCTGGCCTTAGATGCGGCGGTGACTCCGCCAGCCCTGATGGCAGAGCAAATTGCCAAAGACGGCACGCGTAAGTGGCTGCTGGATGTGGGTACAGGCAATGGCGTTGAGGCGGTGTTTATCCCTGAGGATGATCGTGGCACCTTATGCGTGTCTAGCCAAGTAGGCTGTGCGCTGGATTGTGGCTTTTGCTCAACGGCGCGCCAAGGTTTTAATCGTAATTTAAGTACTGCAGAGATTATTGGCCAGCTGTGGTGGGCTAATCGCCGCATGTCGCTGGATGCTTCGCGCCTGGGGGACGCCGGCTTGGTGGATAATCGAAATGGTGACACCCGCATTGTGTCTAATGTGGTGATGATGGGTATGGGCGAGCCGTTGGCTAACTACGATAACGTGGTGGCTGCGATGAAACTGATGCTTGATGACAATGCTTACGGTTTATCCCGTCGCCGTGTTACGCTGTCTACGTCAGGTATCGTGCCTGCGATCGATAGATTGCGTGAAGATTGCCCAGTGGCATTAGCCGTGTCCTTACACGCGCCTAATGATAGAATCCGTGATGATATCGTTCCTATTAATAAAAAATACCCGCTGCATCAGTTGTTGGCAGCATGTACGCGTTACTTAGAAAAAGCCCCGCGCGATTTCATTACTTTTGAATATGTGATGCTCGATGGTATTAATGACTCGGTAGAAAACGCGCGTGAATTAGTGGCTTTGGTGCGTGATGTACCATGTAAATTTAATTTAATTCCGTTTAATCCATTCCCTAATGCAGGCTTTAAGCGCTCAACAAGGGATGCGATTTTACGGTTTCGTGATATTTTGATTAATGCAGGCTACGTTGCTACTGTGCGAAAAACACGTGGTGATGATATCGATGCAGCTTGCGGTCAATTGGCTGGGCAGGTGTTGGATAAAACTCGCCGCGTTGAAAAACGCTTGGCGGGTGATGCTCAAGCCATTATTTTCCATCCACAGAATGGCGACAATCCATGAAATTACGCGCGTTAGTAATGACAACAGCTTTATTATGCTCATCGATGGCCTTGGCTGTAGAGGGGGAGGAGAATAGGGCGTCGTTGCGAACGCAGTTGGGCTCGGAGTATTTAAAGCGCGGGCAATATGCCGTTGCTATTGAAGAAGTTAATAAGGCTTTGGCGGTTAATTCATCCTACGCCCCTGCGTATAATGTAATGGCGCTAATTCATGCGGAATTAGGCGAAGATGACGCTGCCATGCAATCATTTTCACGCGCAATTCAGTTGTCACCCAATGACGCGGATATTAATCATAACTTTGGTTGGTATTTATGCCAAAAAGGCCAGCATAAAGAAGGGATTCAATACCTGTTGGCGACTCAAAAAAATGCGTTATATAGTACACCAGATAAATCATTGCTAGCAGCAGGGCAATGCGCATTAAAAAGTGGTGATGAAGAGGGCGCGCGTACTTATTTTGAGCGCGCTTTACGGATTCGCCCAGATAGCTTAGCGGCCAGAGCTAAGTTGGTTGAATTTGGCATGCGTAATAAAGATGCTGTACTGGCTAGGCGCTACTATTTAGAATTACAAAGATTATCACCAGCTACTCCTGAATTACTATGGTTGGGTGTGCAGCTAGAACATCAATTTGCGAATAAAGACGCTGAAAATAAACTGGCAGAGCAATTACGTAAGAAATTCCCCGATTCGCAAGAAATGGCCCGCTTATTAAGCGGTTCGTATGATTGATTAACGGATGTGTATGACCGAAATAATTGATTCTTCTTCTGCACCGCAAAGCGCCGCTGTATCTGCGGGTGCCACATTAAAAGCGCGCCGTATTGAGCTGGGTTATACGCTTGATAAAGTGGCGAGCCAGCTTAAGCTGACACATCGTCAGATAGATGCCATTGAAAATGAGCGTTTTGATGAGTTGCCAGGCAATACCTTTGTGCGTGGCTTTGTGCGTAATTACGCAAGGCTGCTAGATTTGCCTTGGCCACCTTTACAAGCTTATTTGGAGGCGTGCCTGCCAGTAGAGCGCCAGCAGGCAGCCTTGCCTCGGGTTAATGAGGAAACCGCTGTGCCATTTATGGGCGGAGGCAAGGCAAACACTTGGCTACTGGGCTTGGTCGTGTTGATTGGTTTGGCGGGTGGTGTGGGCGGAGTGATGTGGTATTTGCAGCAGCCTGCACAGCCAGAGCTTTTAGCTTCTGCTCCGGCGGTGGTCTTGCCTCAATTAGTGGTGGTTGATACCGCAAGCGAAGTGGCTGCGGCTAGCCAAGTGGCGAGTGCTGTTGGAGCAAAAATGCCGGTATTGGCAAGTGAACCGGTGGCAAAAATAGTTGCAAGTGTGCCCGCAGCAAAATCAGCAAGTACTGTACTTGCGCCAGCAACGGCAGGCGATCTAAGTATTACCGTGCAGAAAGACTCTTGGGTACAAGTGCAAGACGCTGCTGGTGCTAAATTGATCAGTGAACTGCTAAAACCTGGTGTGGAGAAAAGTGTTTCTGGGGTGCCACCTTACCGCTTTAAAATTGGCAATGCACCGCATACCCAACTTATATATCGTAATCAAGCCGTGGATTTAACTTCTTATACTCGCGGCGATGTCGCTACTTTTGAGCTGAAATAAACTAATGACAACGATTTCAATCCCCCGCCGCAAAACACGCCAAGTCCAGATCGGCAATGTCTGGGTGGGTTCAGACCATCCGGTTGTGGTGCAATCCATGACCAATACCGATACTGCTGATGCTGCTGCTACAACCAAGCAAGTGTATGAGTTATGGAAGGCGGGCTCTGAATTAGTTCGTATCACGGTAAATAGCCCTGAGGCCGCGGCTCAAGTGGCCACCATTCGTGCCAATTTAGATGCGATGGGTTGTGATGTGCCGCTGGTGGGGGATTTTCACTTTAATGGTGATCGCTTGCTGCGGGATTACCCAGACTGCGCGCAGGCCTTGGGCAAGTATCGAATCAACCCTGGTAATGTTGGTAAGGGCAGTAAACGCGACGAAAAATACGCATTTATGATTGAGCAGGCGATCAAATATAAAAAACCAGTACGCATTGGTGTGAACTGGGGCTCTTTAGATCAAAGCGTTGTCGTTAAACTGATGGATGCCAATGCGAAGCTGGCTCAGCCTTTGTCTGCGGATGCGGTGATGCGTGAGGCATTGATTGTTTCTGCGCTAGAATCCGCAGATCAGGCAATCAGCTGGGGGTTGGACCCAAATCAAATTCTATTGTCGTGCAAGGTATCGCATGTGCAAGATTTGATCTCGGTTTATCGCTCTTTGGCCGCACGCTGTGATTATCCGCTGCATTTGGGCTTGACCGAAGCAGGCATGGGCTCGAAAGGTATTGTTGCCTCCACAGCTGCTTTGTCGGTACTGATGCAAGAGGGGATTGGCGATACGATACGCATCTCTCTTACGCCAGAGCCGGGAGGGGATCGCTGTACTGAAATTATTGTGGCACAAGAAATTTTACAAACGATGGGTTTGCGCTCGTTTACGCCACTTGTGACCGCCTGCCCAGGCTGTGGACGCACTTCTTCAACAGTATTCCAAGAATTAGCATCCAGTATTCAAAGCTTTTTGCGTGAGCAAATGCCAATTTGGCGCTTGCAGTATCCAGGCGTAGCCGATATGACGGTGGCGGTGATGGGGTGTGTCGTGAATGGGCCTGGCGAATCTAAGCTGGCCGATATTGGTATTTCTTTGCCAGGAACGGGAGAGATCCCTGTGTGCCCTGTTTATGTGGATGGTGAAAAAACCGTGACCTTAAAGGGCGATCACATCAGTACCGAGTTCCAAACCATTGTGCTTGATTATGTGCAGACCCGTTATGCCGAGGGTGGTGCGAAGCGTCAGGAAATCAAGCCTAAGGTGATTGCACTGAAGGTAGTTTAAGTCAGTGTGGTGTGTAGGCATGGGAAGGTGTTTTTGCCCATACTTGCAAGTGTATATAATTTGCCGAGTGGGTATGAATAAGCTGCCCATCATCCGAAACTGCGTGGGCAGTTAAAATATGCCCACCCTACATAGTAAATTCAATGTCAAATCAGATTCAAGGTATTCGCGGCATGAACGATGTTCTGCCGGATGCGTCTCCTGCATGGCTTTATTTTGAACACGTGACGCGTGATTGGCTGGCTGCGTATGGCTATAAAAATATTCGGATGCCGATTGTTGAATCGACGCATCTATTTGTACGTGGTGTTGGGGAGCATACCGATATCGTTGAAAAGGAAATGTATTCCTTTGAAGACAAGCTCAATGGTGAAAAGCTAACGCTGCGCCCTGAAGGTACTGCGGGTTGTGTACGCGCTTGTGTAGAGCATGGCCTGCTTTACAATCAAACCCAGCGTCTTTGGTATATGGGCCAGATGTATCGCCATGAACGTCCACAAAAGGGCCGCTATCGCCAGTTTCACCAAGTTGGTGTTGAAGCTTTTGGTATGGCGACACCTGATGTTGATGCCGAAGTAATTTTGATGTTAGCGGATCTTTGGGCGCGATTTGGCTTAAAAAATGTTAGCTTAGAAATCAACTCCTTGGGCGACAAAGAAGAGCGCGCCGCGCATCGTGAAGCTTTGATTGCCTATCTAGAAACCTTTGTCGACATCTTGGATGAAGATGGTAAGCGTCGTCTGTACACCAATCCGCTAAGGGTACTGGATACTAAAAACCCTACCCTGCAAGAAATGGCAGAAAACGCCCCTAAATTAATCGATTTCCTGGGGGATGATTCACGTCAGCATTTCGATGGCGTGAAAGCCTTGCTTGATGTTGCTGGGATTACTTATAAGGTGAATTCGCGTCTAGTGCGCGGCCTTGATTATTACAATCGCACCGTGTTTGAGTGGGTGACTACAGATTTAGGTTCACAAGGCACTATTGCTGCCGGCGGCCGTTACGATTTTTTGGTGGAAATGTTAGGCGGTAAGCCTTGCCCAGCGGTGGGCTTTGGGATGGGAATTGAGCGTATTTTGTTGCTGCTTGAAGAACAAGCTCTACTGGTTCCTGTTGCTGCTCCTGATGCTTATATTGTGCACTTAGGCGACACTGCAGGGCGTTTGGCTTTTGTAACTGCTCAGTTACTGCGCAGCACTGGGCTTAATGTGCTCTTACATTGTGGTGGTGGTAGCTTTAAATCTCAGTTTAAGAAAGCGGATGCTAGCCAAGCACGCTTTGCTGTGGTGATTGGTGAGGCAGAAGCCGAGACAAATACTGCAAATCTAAAAACACTAAATGGCGAAGGCGCGGGCGAACAACGCACGGTTGCTTTGGCTGAACTTGCATTTATTATCTCAAGTAAAGGAAAGTAAAAAATGGCTTTCGATCTACAAGAACAAGAACAAATTGCCGAAATTAAAGCCTTTTGGGATGGTTGGGGTAAGTCTATTGCAGTGGGTCTGTTGATTGTTTTGGTGGCTTATTCTGGCTGGAAGGGCTGGAATGCTTACGTAGAGTCTCAATCTGCGAAGGCGGGCGTGTTATATGCAGAGCTAGACAAGCTGGTCGAGGCAAAAGACATCGCTAAGCTTAAAATTGCCGTTGAATCCTTGAAAAAAGAGTACGCCAGCTCCGCTTATGCACCACGTGCCGCTCTCTTGCTGGCAAAAGCTAGCCTTGGCGCTGGTGATGCAGCTAGCGCAATTGCTCAATTGCAGTGGGTGATTTCCAGCTCTAAAGAAGCGGGTTTGCGCGACGCCGCGCGTTTACGTTTAGCTGCCGTGCAATTAGATCAAAAGAAGTTTGACGATGCATTGTTAACACTCAAAGCCAATGAGGAAAATGGCTTTGCTGGTTTGTTCTTTGAAGCTAAGGGCGATGTATTGCTTTTAAAAGGTGATAAAGCAGCAGCGCGTGAGTCTTATAAGCAAGCTCTGGCTAAATTGCCAAAAGATGCGCCAAATGTGAAATTCGTGGAAGTGAAACTGGAAGCTTTGGGGAATTCTTAATGCAAGCTCTTTATCGCATTGTTGTAGCGTCTTCTTTACTCGCTTTATCTGCTTGTGGCACGGTTAGCAATGCACCAGAGCCATCCCCTCTGCCAGTTGTGGCACAAACCTTACCAGTGGAAACACAATGGCGTGCATCGGTAGGAGATAAAACTCAGTTTCGCTTTGTACCGGCTGTCGATGCTGAGCTGCTAGTGGTTGCTGGCGCGGCAGATAAGTTACGAGCTTTGGATGCAATCACTGGTCAAAGTCGTTGGCAGATTAAAACTGAGCAAGCCATTGCTGGTGGCGTTGGTTTAGGTGCAGATGTGGTGGCAGTAGGCTCAATCAAGGGCGTTGTGCTTACTTATGATCGTACAGGTAAATTTCTTTGGAAGGCGCAAGCTTCCAGCGAAATCATGGCGCCGCCGGCGGTTAGTAATGGCATCGTGGTGGTTAAAACCGGTGATGGTCGAATCAGTGCTTTTGCCGCGGCAGATGGCAAGCAACTGTGGCAGTATCAAAAACAATTGCCATCATTGATTTTACGTAATTATGCCGCAGTCACTATTTCTGGCAATGTGGTTTATGCTGGTATGTCGGGGGGGCGTTTAGTTGCTCTCTCATTGCAAGATGGTCGCGTAAAGTGGGATAGCCCTGTGGCCGTTCCGCGTGGTGCGACTGAGCTTGAACGGGTCACCGATGTGGTGGCACCTCCTGTGGTAGATGGTCGCTTGGTTTGCGCGGTTGCCTATCAGGGGCGTGTTGCCTGCTTTGATGCAGCAAGTGGCAGTGCCGCTTGGACACGTGAATTATCGAGTTGGTCTGGTCTGGCGATGGATTATCGCTATGTCTATGCGGTAGATGCTGCGGGTAATGTCAACGCCTTTGAGCGTGACAGTGGCCGAAGTGTTTGGCGTCAAGATAAATTGGCCGCTCGCTCAGTCTCGGCTCCGGCCTTGCTGGGTAAATATTTGGTTGTGGCTGATTTTGTAGGCTATAGCCATTATTTAAATACGGAAGATGGTAGTTTTGTCGCTCAACTGGCTACAGATGGTGCACGTATCGCTGTTTCTCCGCTTGTCGCTGGCGAGCATTTGATTATACAAACGCTCGCTGGTAATGTTTTTTCAATAGGCCTAAAGCAGGGCGCTAAATAAATGAAACCTACAATTGCGCTGGTTGGTCGTCCCAACGTCGGAAAGTCCACGCTATTTAACCGACTGACCAAATCGCGCGACGCACTTGTTCACGATATTCCAGGCCTGACGCGTGACCGTCACTACGGGCACGGTTTGGTTGGCGAAAAGCCTTACCTAGTTGTTGATACGGGTGGTTTTGAACCCGTGGTTGATGAAGGCATTATGTTCGAAATGGCGAGGCAAACGCTGCAAGCCGTGGACGAAGCCGATTGCATTGTCTTTATTGTGGATGGTCGTAACGGCATTACCCCGCAAGATAAAATTATTGCTAATCGCTTACGCCAGTCCACCTGCCCAGTTTGGGTTGCGGTGAACAAGGTGGAGGGGATGAATGCCTCCGTGGTTTGTGCCGATTTCTTTGAATTGGGCTTGGGCCACCCCGTTGCGATCTCCGCATCACACGGCGAAGGTGTGCGTCTTTTATTCAATGAAATTCTTGAAGATTTTCCAGAGCCTGAACCAGAAGAAGATCTTGATCACCCCAAGTTTGCCGTTATTGGCCGCCCTAATGTGGGTAAGTCCACCTTGGTGAATGCTATTTTGGGTGAAGAACGTGTGATTGCATTTGATCAGCCAGGTACAACTCGGGATTCGATTTACATTGAATTTGATCGTAATGATCGCAACTACACCATTATTGATACTGCAGGCGTGCGTAAGCGCGGTAAAGTCACGGATGTGATCGAGAAATTCTCGGTTATCAAAACTATGCAAGCGGTTGAAGACGCTAACGTGGCGGTTTTGGTGTTAGATGCCACTCAAGAAGTCTCTGATCAAGATGCACGTATTGCTAGCTTTGTGCTAGAAACAGGGCGCGCCTTGGTCGTGGCGATCAATAAGTGGGAGTCCACAGATCAGTTCCAAAAAGATATGATCAAACGTGAAATTGATCGTAAATTGGGCTTTTTGGAGTTTGCTAAATTCCATTATATTTCAGCGTTAAAAGGTCAAGGCGTGGGTGATTTATTTGCCTCAATTGACCAGGCTTATGCTGCTGCAATGATTAAAATTCCCACGCCTAAGCTTACGCGCGGTTTAGAAATTGCGCTTGAGCGTCAACAGCCACCCCTTGCTGGCAAAATTCGCCCTAAAATGCGTTATTGCCATCAAGGCGGCACTAATCCACCAGTGGTGATTGTTCACGGTAATGCTTTGGAAAAAGTGCCAGACTCTTACTGGCGCTATCTTGAACATCATTTTATGAAGATGTTTAATTTGCAAGGCACACCGTTGCGTGTGCAGTTTAAAAAGAATGTTAATCCTTACGAGCATAAAAAACCGACGGGTGCTAAGGCAATGCCTATGCTGCATTTGAAGGGTAGTAAACCTAAAAAATACGGTAAACGCTGATAAAGTCTGAAAGTATTTCGGAATTTGTGCACTTGGCATAGAATGTATTTTGTACTATAACAGTCCGTTGAAAAACGAAGCAGGAAGGCAAATAAGTAAGAAATAAGGGTTAAATTCAGCTATTTATAGCGAATAGATATGGTTTTTTTCTTTGTGGCTTAGGTTTTTTGTGTTTTTTGCTAACTTTTCATCGGACTGACAAGCGTAAGACCCAACTGTCTCTATCAAGATATAACAAGAATTTGGAGAAAAAAATAATGAGCGCTAAGGGGCAAATGTTGCAAGACCCATTCTTGAACGTACTGCGTAAAGAGCATGTGCCTGTTTACATTTATTTGGTGAATGGGATTAAATTACAGGGGCAAATCGAGTCTTTTGACCAATACGTTGTTCTATTGCGTAATAATGTAACGCAAATGGTCTATAAGCACGCGATTTCAACTGTTGTGCCATCTCGCCCTGTTTCTATTCCGCATGAGCACGCAGGGCAATTGTCACCTGCTGATGTTGTGGTTGATGCTGGATAGATTTTTGAATCTATTAGTTAGAGGCAGCAGTACAGTTTAAAAACCCCGATTGACTGGGTCTTTCGGGGTTTTTTGTGTTGGGCCAAACGGCTTTACACGGTGTTTTTGATTAAAAGGTCATGCATGTTTGAGCGCCATAAGGGTGGAGACAGGGCTGTCTTGGTTTGCCTTGACTTTGGTGAGGTGGATTATCAAGATGGTGCTGAGGAATTCGTTCAGCTGGTAGAAAGTGCGGGTGCAAATATTCTTGCAACCGTTGAGGGTAAGCGCAGTAGGCCAGATCGTGCTTATTTTGCAGGGACGGGTAAGGTTCAAGAAATTGCTGAAGTAGTTCGTGCTCATGAGGCAGAGTTGGTTATTTTTAATCACGCTCTTTCCCCTTCGCAAGAACGTAATTTAGAAAAAGTATTGCAATGTCGTGTTGTCGACCGTACTACGCTGATTTTAGATATCTTCGCCCAGCGAGCGCGTACTGCAGAAGGTAAATTACAAGTTGAATTGGCGCAGTTGTCGCATATTTCGACTCGGCTTATCCGCGGTTGGACTCACCTGGAAAGACAAAAAGGTGGGATTGGCATGCGTGGGCCAGGTGAGTCTCAGTTAGAAACAGATCGCCGTTTGCTTGGTGCTCGGGTTAAGCGCCTAAAAGATCAATTGGCAACGGTACAAAAGCAGCGTGCTACTCAGCGCCGAGCGCGTGAGCGTAATCGTCAATTTAGTGTGGCAATTGTGGGCTATACCAATGCAGGAAAGTCGTCTTTATTTAATGCATTAACTAAATCGAAGATTTACGTTGCAGATCAATTGTTTGCAACATTAGATACAACATCAAGAAAGCTATATCTTGATCCAGAGCATTCGATTGTATTGTCGGATACAGTGGGTTTTATTCGGCAATTGCCGCATACTTTAGTCGCGGCATTTCACGCTACTTTAGAGGAAACAATTCAAGCTGATTTGCTTTTACATGTGGTGGATGTGAATCATCCATTGCGTGATATGCAGATTATTGAGGTGAATAAAGTATTAAGTGAGATTGGTGCGGAACGTATTCCACAATTGATGGTCAATAATAAGATTGATCTGCGCGACATGCCTCCGAGTGTTGATCACGACGAGTATGGTAGAATTTGCGCAGTGCGTTTGAGTGCTACCCAAGGGACAGGGCTTGATGCACTTCGTGCCGCGCTGCTTGAGGCTTTAAGCCATCCACTAAAAACAGCTGAGTTAACTAATGAGTCAAAATGACCCGCAATGGGGCGGTCGCCGTAATGGCCCGCCTGATCTGGATGAAATTATTAGAAATATCACAAGCAAAATCTCTCGCCTATTTGGCGGAGATGGCTCACCCCAGCAGCAGGGGGGTGGCAATAGCCGTGCCGGTGCAGGTGCTGCTGTTGTAGTTGCTGTTGCAGTAGCCGTGCTTTGGGCCGCATCTGGGTTTTATGTGGTTGATGAGCGTGAAAATGCGGTAATCATGCGTTTTGGTCGTTATGTAGAAACGGTAGAAAAGCCGGGTCTGCATTGGCATTTGCCATGGCCGGTTGAATCACGCGAAATCGTGAATATGACGGAAATTCGTAGCTTAGAAGTTGGAACACCTGGTAGTGAAGGTCGTGCAGGGGACGAATCGATGATGCTGACTGGGGATCAAAATATCCTCGAAGTGCGTCTGGAAGTGCAATACAACCTGAAGTCTGCTCATGACTTTGTATTCTTTAACCGCACAACAGACCGTGATGCTAAAGATTTAGTTAAGCAGATTGCTCAAACTGCGATTCGTGAAGTCGTAGGTAAGAATAAAGTCGATTACGTGCTCAATGAAGGGCGCGGCAAAATCGGTGAAGATACTAAGGAAATCGTCCAAAACCTGCTGGATCGTTACGGCGTAGGGGTTGCGGTTTCTCGTGTGAACATCTCTGATGTACAGCCGCCTGATCAGGTGCAAGCTGCATTCTCTGACGCGGTAAAAGCGCGTCAAGATAAAGCGCGTTTGATTAACGAAGGTACGGCTTATGCGAATGATGTGATTCCAAAGGCGGGCGGTATGGCTGCACGCCTTTCAGAGGAATCTGAAGGTTATCGCTCACGCGTTGTTTCACAAGCAGAAGGGGATGCATCTCGCTTTAAGCAGGTTGCTGCTGAATATGCTAAAGCGCCACAAGTGACGCGGGACCGGATGTACTTTGACACGATGCAGCAAGTGTTCCAAAACACGACGAAGTTGTTGATCGATCAAAAATCGAGTGGCAATTTGCTTTACCTGCCTTTGGATAAATTAATGCAAATGACAACGCCAGCGGCGGCTCCTGCGCCTGCAGACGCGGCTAAAATGGCTGAGCCTAGTGCAGCAAATGATGCTGCCAATCGTAATGTTCGCGCTTCAACGCGCGACGGCCGCTAAGGGGAGAGCAGCATGAATCGAATTCTTTCTACTTTAGCCTTGGTATTGTTGGCTTTGTTTGTGTTCTCACTGTCATTCTTTACTGTTGATCAACGCCAATATGCGGTGGTGTTTCAGTTTTCTGAAGCAGTGCGAGTGATTACAAATCCAGGTATTAATTTCAAAGTGCCTTTGCTACAAGAAGTGCGTTATTTTGATAAACGTATTTTGACTATTGACGAGGAAGCACCAGCTCGTATTCAAACTATCGAAAAGATGAACGTAAAGGTCGATAGTTTTATTAAGTGGAAAATCGTTGATGTAGAAAAGTACTACAAAGCGGTGGGTGTTGATCAGCGTAAGGCAGTAGAGCGTTTACGCAATACTGTTAATAATATGCTGCGCGATGAGTTTGGTAAGCGCACGGTGCAAGATGTGATTTCAGGCAAGCGCGATGAGGTGATGGATACGGTACGCAAAGTGGCTGATTCTGATGCTGCACGGATTGGCGTGCAAGTGATCGACGTGCGGATCAAGCGTGTCGAGCTAGAAGACGCTACGCTCAATTCTGTGTACGAACGTATGCAGTCAGAGCGTAAAGCGGTGGCGAATCAAATGCGTGCTGAAGGCTCGGCTGAAGCTGAAAAGATCAAGGCTGATGCAGATCGCCAGCGTGAAGTTACTTTAGCAAATGCTTACAACAAAGCTCAGCAAATTAAGGGTGATGGCGATGCAAAAGCTGCCGCTATTTATGGCGAAGCTTATGGGCGTAATCCAGAGTTCTACTCGTTTTATAAGAGCATGGATGCCTACAAGCAAAGTTTTGCGAAGAAGACTGATGTGATGGTGGTTGATCCTAGCTCAGAATTCTTTAAGTATATGAAGAATCCTAAAGCTAAATAAATGGTTTATGGATTGGTTTTTTGCACTGACTTTGCTGTTTGTTAGCCTAGTGCAAAAAACGTTGGTCTTAATGGTGGTAAAATAGCTTTAAGTTAGCTCTTAGGTTTAGCTTGGTTGCTTGGCTAGATCTCTCTTAATAGATTGTTTGAAAAGTATCATGGCGCTACGAGTCATTTATCTGAAATGATTTGAGGTGCTTTCAAATGGTCGATGCTTGTGCCCGCACCGTACACCAAGTACGGGCGGGCCTTTGTTTGAAGAAAACTAAATGCGTAATTGGATACTACCCGAGTATATTTCCGATGTTTTGCCTTCAGAAGCTCGGCAGATTGAGGCTTTGCGCCGTAAAGTGTTGGATCTATTTGCCTGCTATGGTTATGAGCAAGTTGCCCCACCTTTGATTGAGTATGTTGAGTCTCTGTTTACACAAGATGACAGTGCGCTTGATTTAAAAACATTTAAATTGGTCGACGAATTGACGGGTCGACAAATGGGCTTGCGTGCAGATATCACCCCGCAAGTCGCTAGAATTGATGCACATATTTTGAATCGCCAAGGTGTTACGCGGCTTTGTTATGCAGGATCTGTGGTGAATACCCGGCCAGATGGCGTGTTGTCCACGCGTGAACCTCGGCAAATTGGCGCGGAAATTTATGGTTGTGCAGGCGTTGCTGCTGATGTAGAGGCTGTGGAGTTGATGTTTGCCGCTTTGGCTTTGGCGGGCTTAAGTGAGCCGCGTCTAGATATTGGGCATATTGGTTTGTTTGATGCTTTAGCAGATGCTGCAAATTTACAGGGTAATCAGCGGGCAGAAGTATTTGCTGCTATTCAGCAAAAAGATGTCGCCACTATTCAAGAAACAACGGCTGGCATTCCTGCTGATTTACAGGCTGGATTATTATTGCTACCAACATTCTATGGAAGTAGCGAGGTACTGGCTCATGCGCGAGCAAAATTACCTCAGCTACCAAGGGTTTTGGCTGCACTCGACAGTTTGGAGTTGCTTACCTTGGCCTTGCAGTTGCGTGGGATTGTTGCGCACTTTGATTTATCTGAATTACGCAGTAGTTATTATCATACCGGCTTAGTTTTTGCTGCCTATGCAAAGGGCTTTACCAATGCTGTGGCCCGTGGTGGTCGCTATGATAGCGTAGGGGAAAAGTTTGGCCGATCGAGGCCAGCGACAGGTTTTAGTATGGATTTGCGCGAGTTTTCTGCGCTACCTTTTCCTTCTTTACGGGCTGGGATATTGGCACCAAGTGGAGATGATGCAGCTTTGCGGCTTGCGATTCATGAATTGCGCGATGCAGGCGAGATCGTAATGATAGATCTTGGTGTGGTGGCATCTGAAGTCAGTATTGATCGCATGCTTAGCTTGCAGGATGGGCGGTGGCAGCTCGTTCCCATTGTAAAAGTTTAGGGATTTTAGTTTTTGAGTGTGTTTGCCCCAGTAATGGGGCGGGCACATTTAGTGCATGGCGCGTTAATTATTTAAGCGTGTTTTGCTTACTTTGGTTTTAATAGTGAGGTTTGGCATGAGCAGAAATGTGGTCGTGATTGGTACCCAGTGGGGTGACGAAGGTAAAGGCAAGATCGTTGACTGGTTGACTGATCACGCACAAGGCGTGGTTCGTTTTCAGGGTGGTCACAATGCCGGTCATACCCTGTGGGTGGGCGGCAAAAAGACCGTCTTACGTTTAATCCCATCTGGTATTTTGCATGTGGGTAAGGCTTGTTTTATTGGTAATGGCGTGGTGATTTCGCCGGAAGCATTGCTAAAAGAAATTGATGAGCTAGAAGCAGCAGGTGTTGATGTTGCTAGCCGCTTGCGTATTTCAGAAGCTTGCCCTTTGATTTTGCCGTATCACATTGCCATCGATCAGGCGCGTGAAGCAGCAAAAGGCGAGATGAAAATCGGCACAACAGGTCGTGGTATTGGCCCTGCGTACGAAGACAAAATTGCTCGGCGTTCTATCCGTTTGCAAGACTTGTATCATCCAGAGCGCTTTGCTGCCAAGTTAAAAGAAAATCTCGACTGGTACAACTTTGCTCTAAAAAATTATTTCAAAGCTGCAGAAATTGATTTTCAAACGGTTTATGACGAAGCACTGGCCTACGCGGAGCGTATTAAGCCGATGTTGGCCGATGTTTCCCGTACGCTTTATGATATGAATAAAGCTGGCCAGCCACTGTTGTTTGAAGGTGCACAGGGTACTTTGCTGGATATCGATCACGGTACTTATCCTTATGTTACATCCAGCAATTGCGTAGCCGGTGCGGCTTCGGCAGGGGCTGGTGTTGCGCCACAAATGCTGCAGTATGTTTTGGGTATTGTAAAAGCGTACACAACGCGAGTAGGTTCTGGCCCTTTTCCAACTGAGTTGTTTGATGAAGTAGGTGCGGGTCTTGCATCGCGCGGGCATGAGTTTGGCTCGGTTACAGGTCGTGCCCGTCGTTGTGGTTGGTTTGATGCGGCAGCATTGAAGCGCTCTATCCAAATTAACGGTGTGTCTGGGCTTTGTGTAACAAAGTTAGATGTGATGGATAGCATCGAGACTATTAGTATTTGCACAGGTTATATGTTGGATGGTCAGCTGATCGATATCTTGCCAATTGGCGCGGAGCAAATCGCTCGTTGTGAGCCGGTTTATGAGCAAATGCCAGGTTGGTCAGAGTCGACAGTTGGCGTAACAACTTTAGAGGGCTTGCCAGCCAATGCGCGTGCTTATTTGAAACGCATCGAAGAAATCTGCGAAGCGCCAGTTGATATCATTTCGACTGGCCCTGATCGGACGGAAACCATTGTATTGCGTCATCCATATAACGGCTAAAAGGGCATTCAAAGGTTTATACGGCTTGAGCCATTTGCTGGCTGGCTGGCTTGCTTAATTAATTAGCTTAGTGTCTACCTAAAAAGGGTGGGGTTCTGTGAGGTACAGAGCCCCGCCCTTTTTTTATTGAATTTTAGCCGATGGCTTGGTTAGGTAACTTGCAGTGTTCGCATCTTAGCTACGGAGTTTGTGGTTAAGTGGTGTTGTTCAGAGGTGCCACGATGCGCAGTAATGAATTTGCCACATTTGGTGCGAAAAGCTAAGTAGATGTGTTCATTTGCTGTTGTAAATGATTATTTGTTACTTGATTGGTAAAATTTTTTATGCTTATTCTGCGTAATGTTGTGGATTTATAGGGTGATTACCTTGGTGTTTTGTGGTACTTTGTATCTTGATTTTGTCTGTGTTTGATGATCCTTTTGGTGTGTTAAAAAAAAACAACACCATGTGACTAGGGGTTTTTTGGTATTTTTTGTGTTTTTTTTTATTATGTTTATGGAAACTAAGCTGATCGGCGGTGGGTAATCGCGTTTACTTGGTCTTGTATTTATGTTTTTTTGTGATAGTTGGTGGTTTAGCTTCGGATTTTAAATCTTCGCATAGGTTGTGTTTTCTCTTTTTAGCACTATTTTGGTGCATTTTGATTGTTTGCTTGCTAATGCTTAGTGTAATTATTCCCTTGTTGTGTTTGTGGTTTCGTAAGTAATACCTAGCTGTTGCTATGTATGGCTATCTTGGGTTTGCACCAAAATAGGGCGTTTATCTGGTATTGATTTTTAACACAATGAAATAAGCATTGATTGCAATAAGTGTTTTCATTCCTGATTTTGTGGGAGCTGTGGTGAAAGAAATGGTAGGTATACCTGCGCTAGGCAGGCTATAGGAAAAAAGCATATCTTCTTAATCACACAAGGCAGGTCTTGTTGACCTTAAGGAGAATTTGAAATGACTGTTAAGAAAATTTTGGCAATGGCCGTAGCTAGTTTGTGCGTAGTTTCATATGCCCAAGCAGATGTAACACTTTATGGTATCGCACAAAAATCACTTGATTACGGCAATGCTGTAAGCGGCACAGGTGAAGCAAATAAATTTTCCCTGCAAGATATTGGTAGCCGTGTTGGTTTTAAAGGCACTGATAAGCTGGATAACGGCTCTAATCTACTGTGGAAGATTGAGTCAGATGTTGGTGGCAATTTTGGCACACGTGAAGCGTGGATTGGTGTTGAAACAAAAGATGCGGGTACTTTGCGTTTTGGTCGAAGCAAAGGTGCTTATGACCTGCTGGTAGAAGCTTTTGATTTGTTTGAAAGCAATACAACCCTAGCTAGCACCTTTAAGGACGCAACTTACCGTACACGCCATGAAAGTGCGGCTTACTACACAACACCAACATGGGGTGGTTTTTCTGCCTCTGTAAATGCGGTGATTGATAACCGCGCTGACATTGCCGGTAGCCAAAAAGGTTACGATGCGACTGCTAACTACACACACAGCAAGTTTGCAATTTATGGTGGCGTGAATAGCCTGAAAAACCAAGCACGCACTAGTGCAGCTGGTGGTACATCGCTTAAGGGCGATGCCAAGATGACTTCATACTTGCTGGGTGCAAAAGTATTCCCAATTGAAGGCTTGCAAATTGGTGCGTTATATCAAAACACTAAGCAAGATATGGTTACTGGTAGCGAGTTCAAGCGTGATAGCGCTATCGTAATGGCTCAATACGAAATTGGTAAATGGGTTCCGCGTGTAGGTTATGTATACCAAGGTGAAGGCAAACAAGGTGGCAATAAGGTTGTTGCTAAGGCTAATCACTTTGAAATTGGTACTGATTACTACTTAACTAAATCTTCATTATTATATGTTGAAGGTGCTGTAATTCAGAACAAAGATCAAAATACATTCTCTACTAGCATCAGCGATGGTTTAACAAAAACACCTAAAGTAATCAGTGCAGGTATGATTATTTTATTTTAAGTAGTCGTTTTATCTGATGTAACACGGGTTTTTGCCGTGTATCTTTATCTAAGCCACTTCTTTTAAACGGGGAAGTGGCTTATTTTAACCGCCACAAACGGGTATCGCCCTTTAAGGAGACACAATGAACTGGACCATGAAATCAGTCACATTCGCGCTTTCACTTGCATTAGGCGGCGCGGCATTTGCGGCGACGGTGCCTGCTGGCGTTAAGCTTAGCGATAAGCAAGAAATGATTCGTAATAATGGATCGGAAGTGGAAACTCTTGATCCTCATCTGGCTGAGTCTGTGGGGGCGAATAATATTACCCGTGATTTGTTTGAAGGCTTAACGACAACAGATAATGAAGGGCGTTTACAGCCAGGCGTAGCAACAAGCTGGAAGCAAACTGACCCAACAACTTGGGTATTTACTTTGCGTAAAGACGCTAAGTTTTCTAATGGTGACCCGATTACAGCGGCTGATTTTGTATATGGTTGGCAACGTTTTCTTGACCCTAAGCTCGCCTCACAGTACGGCACAGCCTATGGTATTTTTGTATTAAATGGACTTGAAATTGCTGAAGGCAAAAAAGCGCCTTCAACGCTAGCTATTAAAGCGATTGATAAATATACGCTCGAAGTAAAAACACCTAACCCAATTGCCTACTTGCCAAGTGTTTTATCTAATTCACAATTTGCGCCTGTGCATAAGGCAACGGTTGATAAATTTGGTAAGGATTGGACTAAGCCCGGCAATATGGTTGGTAATGGTGCTTATGTACTGAAAGACTGGAAAGTAAATAGCAAAATTGTGATTGAAAAGAATGCTCAATACTGGGATGCCAAGAACACAGTTTTAACACGTGTGACGTATCTTCCAGTAGAAGCGGGCAATGCAGAGTTAAAATTGTATCAGTCGGGTGACAATGATTTCCTTTACCAATTGCCAGCTGGCCAATACGAGAAGCTGAAAAAAGACTTCCCACAAGAAATTAAAAATGGCCCTATTCTTGGCCTGCGTTACTACGCATTGAACAATAAAGATCCAATGATGAAAGATATGCGCGTCCGCAAAGCGCTATCGATGGTGTTGGATCGCGATATCTTAGCGCAAAAAGTAACAGTTGATGGTCAAATCCCTGCGTATGGCGTGACGGTTAAAGGGCTGGAAGGTGCTGATGTAACTACTTACGATTGGGTTAAGTGGCCAATGGCTAAGCGCGTTGAAGAAGCCAAGAAGTTATTGGCTGAAGCGGGCGTTAAACCTGGCTCAAAAATTAAATTTACGTATAACACCGATGATTATCATAAAAAAATGGCCTTGTTTGCCTCTTCTGAATGGAAGAACAAACTGGGTTTGGAAACTGAATTAGATAGTCTTGAATTTAAAGTGTTATTGAAAAAACGCCACGATGGTGATTTCCAAATTGCACGTAATGGTTGGTTGGCAGATTACAATGATGCTACGACCTTCCTAACGTTAGTTCAGTGTGGCTCATCGCAAAATGATAACTTTAACTGCAATAAAAAAGCAGAAGAATTAATTAAGCAAGGTAATGAGCAGCAAGACGTGGCTAAACGTAAAGCATTGCTGACGCAAGCAGCAAAAATGATCATGGATGATTACCCAATGATTCCATTGCTGCAATATACCTTGCCGCGTTTGGTTAAATCTTATGTAGGTGGTTATTCAACTAAGAACCCAGTAGATCGCTATTTGTCTAAAGAGTTCTACATTACTAAGCATTGATCTTCTTAAAATTAAACTAAAGAGCGGCCGCTTTGGGTTTTTAACCTAAAGCGGCGTTGTTTTGTATAAGCAGGGCTGCCATAGAGTGGCCCGCATATACGATGTTTATTGCATGCGCAATAAGCGAGAGGGGATGCATAATGTGGTCTTATACATTTCGCCGGGTTCTGGCGACGATTCCTACAATGCTGGCGGTTATTACCGTTTGCTATTTATTACTTCATTTAACACCAGGTGGCCCATTTGATTCAGAGCGCAAAGTATCTGAAGCGGTGCTGGCCAATTTACAAGCCAAATACCATTTGGATTTACCACTTTGGCAGCAATATCTCTATTATTTAAAAGGTTTGTTACATGGGGATTTAGGTGCTTCTTTTCGCTATGCCGATTGGAGTGTTAATGACCTTGTTTCCGCTGCGCTGCCTGTTTCCTTGACTATTGGTGGTGGTGCTATCTTGCTCTCCATTATTATTGGTGTAGGTTTAGGTATTACTGCTGCGTTAAAACAAAATAGTTTTGTTGATTATTTTGTGATGCTTATTGGTAATATTGGTAGCACCATTCCATCCTTTGTTTTAGGGCCTGTGTTGATCCTGGTCTTTGCTATTTGGATTCCTATCTTGCCGGCCGGTGGTTGGGATGAATTTAATCTGCGCTTTATTATTTTGCCACTTTCCTTGTTAACGTTTATTAACGTATCAACCATTGCTCGTGTGATGCGCGGTAGCTTAATCGAGGTAATGAGTAGCAACTTTATTCGTACCGCTCGTGCTAAAGGCTTGCCATTGAAAACCATCGTATTTCGCCATGCGATTAAGCCTGCCTTATTGCCGGTGGTTTCGGTATTAGGGCCTCTGGCTATTTGCTCTATTACGGCGGCAGTGGTGACTGAATCAGTATTTTCTTTGCCTGGAATTGGTAAATTAATCGTCAATGGGGCAAGTAACCGAGATTACACCTTGGTATTAGGTTTGGTTGTTTTGGTGACCGTGGTTGCGGTATTACTTAATTTATTGGTTGATTTAGCCTACGCGCTACTTGATCCTAAAATTCGTTATTAATAGGCGGGGTTGTCATGTTGTTTCGAAATAAAAAACTCGCCGCAGCTTTAGAAGGTCTGCCGGTAGAAGGTCGTAGCCCGTGGGCGGATGCGCGTCACCGCTTCTTTAAGAATAAAGCAGCAGTAATCAGTGCCATTATTTTGCTGATTATCACTGCAGCCTGTGTTTTTGGGCCAATGGCCTTGCCTAATTCTTATGAGGATACTGACTTTGATGCGATGGGCTTAGCACCAACATTACATAATTGGCATCTATTTGGCACCGATGAACTAGGGCGTGATTTATTGGTGCGTAGCCTAATTGGTGGCCGTATTTCGCTGATGATTGGTGTGTTGGCTACCTTAACCTCGGTGGCAATCGGGGTGATATGGGGCGCAACGGCAGGCTTTTTGGGTGGTAAGGTTGATTCGGTGATGATGCGTATTGTCGATATGATGTACGCCATTCCTTATTTATTGATTGCTATTTTGATGGTGACATTATTAGGGCGTGAATTTTATTTGGTCGTGCTAACCATCACCGTATTTGGTTGGATGGATATGGCACGAGTGGTGCGTGGTCAAACATTAGCCATTAAATCTAAAGAGTATATTGAAGCAGCCCATGCGATTGGCGTGCCAACATGGAAAATTATTTTCCGACACGTGGTGCCTAATTTATTAGGTATTGTGGTGATTTACACCACGGTAACGGTGCCAGGTGTGATTCTCACTGAATCTGTACTGTCATTTCTGGGCTTAGGTATTCAAGAGCCTATGACCAGCTGGGGTGTCTTGATTCATGATGGTGCAAGTGTAATGGAAACCACGTCGTGGTTGCTGCTGTTTCCTGCGGCTTTGTTATCTACCACTTTGTATTGTGCCAATTATATCGGTGACGGCATGCGCGATGCACTTGACCCGAAAGACCGCTAAGGAAGCCTCATCATGAGTTTATTGTCAGTAAAAGATTTAGGTGTGCAGTTTGCTACCAATGATGGCTTGGTTAGCGCGGTAAACGGTGTGTCGTTTGAGTTAAATCGTGGCGAAACGCTGGGTATTGTGGGCGAATCCGGCTCGGGCAAAAGCCAGACTGTTTTAGCCTTAATGGGTTTGTTGGCCAAAAACGGTAAAACCCAAGGCAGCGCGATGTTTGATGGGCAAGATTTACTTAAGTTGCCTGCGCAGCAGCTCAATAAGATTCGTGGCAATCGCGTGGCCATGATTTTTCAAGACCCAATGACGTCTTTGAATCCTTACCTTACTGTTGAGCGTCAAATGACCGAAGTGCTCGAGTTGCACAAGGGCATGAGCCGCCGCGATGCCAAACGGCGCTCTATTGAGCTACTCGATGCAGTAAAAATCCCCGAGGCTACTCGGCGCGTGATGATGTATCCGCACGAGTTTTCGGGTGGGATGCGTCAGCGGGTGATGATTGCAATGGCGCTATTGTGCGAGCCTGAGTTATTGATTGCGGATGAGCCAACAACCGCCTTAGATGTCACCGTGCAAGCGCAGATTATTGCGCTGTTAAAAGATCTACAGCGCGATTTTGGTACGGGTATTGTGATGATTACCCACGATTTAGGCGTGGTTGCGGGCCTTTGCGAAAAAGTACTGGTGCTGTACGGTGGCCGAGTCATGGAGCAGGGCAATGCCAGCGATATTTTCTACCGCGCAACGCATCCGTACACGATTGGTTTGCTGGGGGCATTGCCGCGCCTAGATCATGACGATAACGAAAGCTTGATTTCCATCCCAGGTAATCCACCCAATATGGCGCATATGCCGCCGGGCTGTCCGTTTGGCGAGCGTTGTGAGCATGCCTTCGCCCGTTGCCATACAGAATTGCCTTTGCTGCTGCCCGTTACTGCGGGTGGTGTATTACGTGCTTGTCATAAGCCGGTAGCTGAAACAACGTTGGAGGCGGCTCATGTCTGAAACACGTCAACCTATCCTGTCTATTCGCGATTTAAAAGTGCATTTCTCCGTGCGTCAGGGCGTGACATGGCCTTGGCAAGCCAGTAAGCAGCTTAAAGCTGTGGATGGTGTGTCGCTGGATTTATACGCAGGCGAAACGCTTGGTGTTGTGGGGGAGTCAGGTTGTGGTAAATCAACACTGGCTCGCGCTGTGCTTAATTTAATCCCAGCCACCAGCGGTAGCATTGTCTGGATGGGTAAGGAAATGAGGGGTGCCAGTAGCGGTGAGTGGCTAGAAGCACGCAAAGATATTCAGATGATCTTTCAAGATCCGCTGGCGTCTTTAAACCCCCGCATGACCGTGGCGCAAATTATTGCTGAGCCACTAAATACGCATTACCCAGATATCGCTGAGGCTGAAGTAATGGCCCAAGTCAAAGCGATTATGGTGCGTGTTGGCTTACGCGAGCAGCAAATTAACCGTTATCCGCATGAGTTTTCAGGCGGGCAATGCCAGCGTATCGGTATTGCGCGGGCGCTGATTATGAAGCCTAAGCTGATTGTGTGTGATGAGCCGGTTTCTGCGCTAGATGTATCCATTCAAGCGCAAATTGTAAATTTGCTTAAAGAATTACAGCGTGAAATGGGCATGGCGCTGATCTTTATTGCTCACGATTTAGCCGTGGTGAAGCATATTAGCGATCGTATTTTGGTGATGTATTTGGGCCATGAAATGGAGCTGGCTAAAAAAGCAGCACTGTATGCTAGCCCAAGTCATCCTTATACCCAAGCCTTGCTCTCGGCGATTCCTATCCCTGATCCTGAGCGGGAAAAAACCAAGGTGATTCAGATCTTACAAGGCGAGTTGCCAAGCCCGATCAATCCACCTTCGGGCTGTGTATTCAGAACGCGTTGTCCAAAGGCAGAATCGCAGTGTGCGGATAAAGTGCCAAAACTGCGTGAATTAAGCCCTGTTACACAGGCTGCGTGTTTATTGGCTTAGTTTTTTAAAAGAACTTTAGGCTTTAGGGGTGTGGCATGCCGTGCCCCTTATTTTATAAGGCCCCAATAAAATCCATTTGTCGCCAAGCTTCAAACACCGTAATGGCCACCGCATTGGATAAGTTTAAGCTGCGGTTATCTGGCATCATGGGTAAGCGGATGCGCCGATCGGCGGCAAACTCAGCACGGATTTCTTCGGGTAGGCCGCGGGTTTCTGGGCCAAACACAAAAACGTCATCTTTTTTATACACAATACGGTCGTGCCGCGTTGAGCCTTTGGTTGTCATTGCAAAAAAGCGATGACCTTCTAAGGCTACTTTGCAGTCTGCCCATGACTCATGAATCTTCATGGTAGAAAACTCGTGGTAATCCAAGCCTGCACGGCGCATGCGCTTATCTTCGAGCTCAAAGCCAAGTGGCTTAACCAAGTGCAGGGAGCACCCTGTATTGGCAGCAAGGCGGATCACATTGCCGGTGTTCGGCGGGATTTCTGGCTGAAATAGTACGATATGGAACATATAGTAAGCTGATCGGTGGCAGGCGAAATGCCTTGTATTAAACAAATGGAAACCCAGAATAAAGAATGTACTGTTTTTTTTCTGGGGGAGCGATGGACTTCATTCACGAAGAGATTTTACTTGCTGCGGCACGTATGGCAAGTTTAGATAAAATGAGCGCAGAAGAAACCATTGCCGTTATTTTTAGGGCAATCGATCACGAGATGATGGGGCCAGATGGACAATCTTTCAACCCTGCTCGTATTGATGGGGTGGGTATGGCGATTTATGCCGCAATGTTTGACTATCCGTTTTCTCTGATAGAAACCCCTGATGATGGTTTGTTTTGGCGAGCAAGAATACCTAAACACGGCTTTAGTCCACCTTTTGAGCAATTACTCAATGCCGGAAAAACAAGGGTTGAGCTTTGCCGCAAAGAGCAAACAAAGCGCTTGGAGCCGCTTTAATCGATTAACATCACCCCAGAATGGGGAGGGGTGATGTTTTCAGAGCAGTGTTGCTGTTAGAATTAGCTATAGATTTTACTTGAGTCACTGAATGAATACCGCAACATTACTGATTAGTTGTCCAGATCGAAAAGGTTTATCCGCAGCAATCGCTAATTTTCTGTATACCTATAACGCCAATATTGTTCATGCCGATCAGCATCAAGATGAAACAGAAAATCTGTTTTTGATGCGCGTAGAGTGGGATGTGACTGACTTTACTTTAGATATGAACGCGTTTGAGCCTGCATTTCAGCCTATTGCCGATCGCTTTCAAATGACATGGTCGGTGGCTTTGTCGGCATGCCGCCCCAAGGTTGCTATTTTTGTGTCTAAATATGATCACTGTTTGGTCGATTTATTGCATAGGCATAAAGGCGGCGAGCTGCGTTGTGATATCCCTTTAATTATCTCTAACCATGAAGATTGCCGCGGTTTGGCTGATTACTACGGTATTCCTTTTCATGTGATTAGCGTGAATAAAGATAATAAAGTTGAATCTGAGCAAACCCAGCGTGCTTTGCTAGAAGCCAATCACATTGATTTAATTGTGCTTGCTCGTTATATGCAGGTGTTAAGTCATGAATTCACTGCTGCTTACCCACAGCGGGTGATTAATATTCATCATTCATTTTTACCTGCATTTGAAGGCGCAAAGCCTTATCATCGTGCATTTGCCCGTGGGGTAAAGTTAATTGGTGCAACCAGCCATTATGTAACTGAAGTATTGGATGATGGCCCAATTATCGAGCAAGACGTGATGCGTATTTCGCATCGTGATGATGTTGATATGTTGATACGCAAAGGGCGTGATTTAGAAAGAATGGTGCTTTCTCGCGCTGTGCGCGCTCATTTGGAAAATCGCATTCTGGTTTATTCTAAGAAAACGGTGATTTTTTCTTGATTAGACGACGTTAAAGAGGGCAGAATTAATGTATTAAAAATAAGTTTAGATGCTTGTTTCAATACATATATTCTGCTTTTCTCTACGTGGTTTAACTCTTTATTTAGTGCCTTTAAAATAATAATAAAATGCTCATTCCCGCTCGCTCAATTAGGTTTATAGGATCTTTGCTATGACGGCTTTTCGTTACCGTGCAGTGAACGAAAGCGGCAAGGCTGCGCGTGGTGTTGTTGAAGCTGAAACATCACGTTTGGCTAAGGGCATTCTGCGCCAACAGGGTCTGTGGGTTTCTGATTTAGAAGAAATCGCCTCCAATGGTGCAAAAGGCGAGCGTGGCCTGGGCACGGCTAAGCTCTCTTTGCTGACCCGTCAGCTGGCTACTTTGCTTGATGCGGGTTTGCCGATTGAGCAGGCGTTATCTGTGCTGATTGAGCAAAGCGAAGTCGAGCGTGAAAAGCAGCTCGTAGCCGCGCTGCGTAGTGAGATTCTGGCTGGCTCATCGCTATCGCAAGCCTTATCGCGCCACCCAAGAGTGTTTCCAGAGTTGTATCGCACCATTGTCAGCGCGGGTGAGGAGTCTGGTAAGGCTGCTGCAGTCATGCAGCGCTTGGCCGATTATTTGGAATCCCGTGCCTCTTTGGCGTCTAAAGTAGGCTTGGCGTTTATTTATCCCGCCGTGGTGATGTTTGTTTCGGCACTGGTGATTGTGGGGCTGCTGACTTGGGTTGTGCCGCAGATGGTGACGGTGTTTCAAAGCGCCAAGCAAACGCTGCCTTTACTCACCCGTTTGCTGCTGTGGGCTAGCGCCTTTGTGCGGGATTGGGGGCTAATATTTTTTGGTCTTTTGGTTATTTTTGGCGTTGGTGGCTGGCATGCTTTAAAAAAACAAGCCGTGCGCCGACAGTTTGATGCTTGGCGTTTAAAGCTACCGCTGATTGGGCGTTTTGAGCGCACGGCTAATACCGCGCAATTAGCGTCTACCTTGGCCATTTTGGTTGGCAGTGGCGTACCCCTATTGAATGCAATGCAGGCCGTGAGTGGCGTTTTGGGTAGCTTGCCACTGCGCGATGCGGTGGCTGAGGCGGCAAAGCAAGTGCGCGAAGGGATGACCTTATCTAGGGCACTGGCTGTGAGCAAAATGTTTCCGCCGGTGCTGATTCATTTGATTGGCAGCGGCGAGGCAACAGGGCGGCTAGAGCATATGCTAGAAAAAGCCGCCGCGCAGCAAACCCAAGAATTAGAAAACCGTGTTTCAACCTTTACTGGCTTGCTTGGCCCCTTAATGGTCTTATTAATGGGCGGCGTGGTCTTGGTGATTGTATTGGCGATTTTATTGCCGGTATTTGAAATGAATCAATTAGTAAAATAATCGTAGTAACAAGGCATGCCGTGCCTTGAGTCTGCAACCAATTCAATATTCAAAGGGGATCATAAATAATGAAAAAAATACAAAGCGGTTTTACTTTAATTGAAATTTTGGTGGTGATTACCATTCTGGCTATTTTGGGCGCCTTGGTGGTGCCTAAGATTATGAATCGCCCGAATGAAGCGCGGGTGGTAGCGGCTAAGCAAGATATTCGCTCGATTGTGCAGGCTTTAAAGCTTTATAAGCTGGATAACGGCCGTTATCCAAGCACCGAGCAGGGCTTAAAGGCCTTGGTAGAAAAACCAAGCGCTGCACCTTTGCCAAACAACTGGAAAACAGGCGGTTATTTAGAAAAATTGCCTAAAGATCCTTGGGGTGGTGATTATCTGTTCTTAAGCCCAGGTATTAAGGGCGAAATTGACGTGATGAGCTACGGCGCTGATGGCCAGCAAGGCGGCGAAGGCACAGACGCAGATATTGGTTCTTGGGATAATTAATGCGTAATCAAGGCTTTACGCTGATTGAAATCCTCGTGGTGCTTGCCATTATTGGCATCATCATGGGCTTGGCCGTGGTGCGTCTGGATTTATCAGATGGGCAAAGGGTTGAGCGTGAAGCCAGCCGCCTTGCCGCATTGTTTGAATCGGCAAGAGATGAGGCGATTACGGGTGGGCAAGCGATTGCTTGGTCATCCGATGGCCAAGGCTATCAATTTTGGTTGCAAGATGCGCAAAACAATTGGCAATCCATTGCGGCGCACGATTTGCTTAATCCTCGGGTATTAGAAGAGGTAAGGGTAGATGGGTTTTCTGTTAATTTGCGCGAGCGGCGTTTAGGTGAGCGTTTAGTATTTGAGCCTTCTGGCGTTAACGCGCCATTTACTTTGCAGCTGCGTTTAAATAATAGCCGCTTAAATTTAATTGGCGATGTAATGGGGCGGGTTGAAGTGCACCAAGCCGATGCTTCTGCGCCTGTCGTTGCGCCACATGCGTAAACGTTTAGGCTTTACCTTAATTGAAGTGCTGGTGGCGCTGGCTGTGATTGCCATTGCTATGGGCGCAGCAATGAAAGCCACTTTAGCCAGCACTAACAACGCCATCGAGTTAAAAAGCCGCACCGCTGCGGGCTGGGTGGCACAAAACCGTTTAAACGAGCTGGCAGCACTAGGCGCTTGGCCTGAGATTGGTTCTACTGAAGGCAAAGAGTCACAAGCGGGGATGGATTTTGTGTGGCGAGTAGAAACGGGCGGCTCGCCCAACCGCAGTTTTCGCCGGGTTGAAATAAAAGTATTTAGTAGCGATGATAATCAGCACGCAGTGGCTACGTTGGTTAGCTATCTTGCGCATGTGTCTCATTAGAATCCATTAGCAACGGGTTGGTTGAATGAACACGCTGATCTGATCATCTGGCTGGATTTGCCGCTGTATTGGCGTTCACGGCGTGGCCCACGGATCAAAATCAAGCAGAAGATTGATACTCAAAGCATGATTGATAAGATAGATACTTTATGAGCCAGCCAGCACGCTAAGCAAGCATCGCTTGATTTGCTGCACACAATGTCCTGATCGGCAGCCGTGTGTGAATCAACCCCTTGATCTTGGATTCCGTGGATCAAACCTCTTTTAACTGTATTTTAAGTGAGCTGTTCAGTGCCAAACCCTAAGCAGCACGGCTTTACCCTGCTGGAAATCTTGATTGCTTTGGCGGTGTTTAGCGTGGTTACGCTGATTTCCTACAAAGGCCTAGAGTCGGTGGCGCAAACACGTACCGCGCTCGATGCCGAAGCCAAACGGTGGCGAGATTTATCCCTCGTGTTTGATCGTATGGAAGAAGACATCAGCCAAGCAGTGGATAGACCGTGGCGAGATCAGGGCGGGGTAGAGCAGGCTGCGCTGCGTGGCACCAACAAACCAGAGCGCGAGGGGGATTGGCCTTTAGAGCTGATCCGCTTAGATCGTAACCGTGATGCTTTTCATGTGGCTTACCGTTTGCAAGGTAGCCGCTTAGAACTCTTGCTGTGGGATGCCCTTGATTTGGGGCCAAGGACAGAGCCACAGGTGCATAGTTTGCTTGAAAATATAAGTGGGTTTGAGGTGTTTTTTTTAGATACAGCCAGCCAGTGGCAAGCCAGCTGGCCCCCTGCAGGCAATAATAAAACCCCTCCACGCGGGGTGAAAATCAAGCTTATCCTGGGTGATAACAGTAGCGTTGAAAGGATTTACACTTTGCCATGATGCATAAACAACGTGGCATTGCCATTATCACCGCAGTACTCACCGCAGCATTGGTCACGACTTTGGCTGTCGCCATTGCTTGGCGGCAGCAGCTGTGGTTTAGGCAATTAGAAAATCAATTTGATCTGGCCGAGGCACGCGGCATTGCACGGGCCTCGATCAACCTTGCACGGCTTACTTTAAGAGATGACGCACGCAATAATCAGATTGATCATCAGCTAGAGCCTTGGAATATTCCTATTCCTGCGATTCCCGTTGAGGCGGGCAAGGTGGGCGGGCGTTTATTAGAGCAGCAAGGGCGTTTTAATATCAATAATGTAGTGCAAAACGGTGTCTTGAATGAGGCTGGCTTTGCCGCGTTTCAACGTCTCTTGCAAAACCTGGGTCTGCCGCTGGATATCGCCAATGCCTTGGTGGATTGGCAAGACGCGGATAGCTTAACGCGTTATCCCGGTGGGGCAGAAGATGTGGAATACCTAGCGATGCCAGAGGCGTATCGGGCCGCAAACCGCAGCTTGTTAGATATTCAAAGCCTATCGCGCATTCGTGGTTTTACCCCAGAGCTGATCGCCAAGCTAGAGCCGATGATTAGCGTCTTGCCGCAGGCAACGCCCATTAATGTTAACTTTGCTGGCGCTGAAGTGCTTTCGGCGATTATTCCCGGCCTGAGCGTTTCTGCTGCCGGTGGCGTGGTTGCCAAGCGCTCGGGCAAGTATTTTAAAAGCATCGAAGAATTCAAACTTGCCCTGCCGCAACCTTTACAAGCGGGCATGCCTGCTGATGTGGTATCGGTGCAAAGCCGCTATTTTATTAATGAAGTAGACGCTCACTTTGGCCGCGTCAATATGAGCTTTCAAGCGCTGCTGGAGCGTAAGGCCGATCAAATCCCGCGAATTGTGTGGCTGAGAAGGAAGTGAGCTTTGAACGCATCGTATTAGATGCCGCCTGCGTGAATGCATTACGCCATGCCGAACAGGAGCGGCGTGGTGGAATGCTTACGTTATAATCAGCACCTAAAGCGGACGTGATAGCCTGTTAAGAAAGCATTACCCTTCCTTAGACCGTGACCGAGTATAAAAGCCATGTTTGAAGACGAATCCTTGCACCCAGATACGCTTGCCGTTCGTGCTGGCACAACACGCAGCCAGTTTGGTGAACACTCAGACGCCATGTACCTTACTTCCAGCTTTGTGGTGGGCAGTGCAGAAGAAGCCTCGCTTAAATTTACCGGCCAAATTCCTGGCTTTATCTACTCCCGCTTTACCAATCCCACCGTCAGCGCTTTTGAAGAAAGACTGGCTGCTTTAGAAGGGGCAGAGCGCGCCGTGGCTACGGCCTCAGGTATGAGCGCGATTTTGTCGCTGTTTATGGCGCACTTAAAATCTGGCGATCATGTAGTGGCCTCGGCCAGCTTGTTTGGCTCCACCATTCAGCTGCTCAATGTGTATCTCAGTAAGTTTGGCGTGAGTGTCACCTATGTTTCAGCGACAGATACTACCGAATGGGCTGATGCTTGCCAGCCGAACACCAAGTTACTGTTCTTAGAAACACCATCCAACCCGCTCACTGAAATTAGCGACATTCGTACGATTGCCGACATCGCCCATGCGCACGATGCCCTGCTGGTGGTGGATAACTGCTTTTGCACCCCCATTTTGCAAAAGCCATTAGCGCTAGGGGCGGATTTGGTGGTGCATTCGGCCACTAAATATATTGATGGCCAAGGCCGCGTCTTGGGCGGGGCGGTGGTCGGCTCATCAGCACTGGTTGAGTCGGTGTATTTATTTCTACGCACTGCAGGCCCTAGCTTATCGGCCTTTAATGCATGGGTCTTACTCAAGGGCCTAGAAACCCTGCCTATCCGCATGCGCGCCCATTCAGAATCCGCCTTAAAGCTAGCCACCTACCTAGAAGCGCATCCTGCTATTGAGCAAGTCTACTACCCCGGCCTGCCTTCGCACCCACAGCATACGCTGGCCATGACCCAGCAAAACGCCGGTGGCGGCATGGTGTCTTTTGTAGTCAAAGGCGGCCGCGAGCAAGCTTGGAAAATCGTCGATGCCGTGCAACTGATCAGTCGCACCGCCAATCTAGGCGACACCCGCAGCACCATCACCCACCCCGCCAGCACCACCCACGCCCGCATCACCCCTGCCGCGCGTGAAGCCGCAGGGATTACTGAAGGGTTGATCCGTATTTCGGTAGGTTTGGAATATATTGATGATTTAATTGCTGATTTGGAGCAGGGGTTGGCTTAGTACTTTTGTTTGAATTATGAAAGCCCAGCTTGGTTAAGCTGGGCTTTTTGTTTGTTATTTTGAAACACAAGTTAAATACTTGCCCTGTTCTGGTATAGAATTATTTATGTCATTCTCTGTAAGGTATTTTTACTGAGCGGGGTGCTTTATGCACCACAATATGGTGGCTTTTTTGTGTTTATATCTTAGTTTAGGCGCTCCGAATGACATCAATGCCCCCTTCACCAGTTAAACGCCCAAAGTCCGACCTATGCAAACTTACGGGGACACTTGGGCCCTATGTCAAATCACACATTATTCCTGCGTCACTAACTCGCCTTCCAACAAATGGTCAGAAGATCGTTGAAGTAGGTATTGGGCTTGGAGTAAAAAAACGATTTGTTAGCTGGTACGACAATGAGCTTGTCACACGGGTAGGTGAAGACATACTAGAAGAAATTGACACTCCAGCGATCGAGATACTTCGAGGTCACAAGCTAATCTGGAGTAGCTGGGGAGAAGCTGCCCGATTGAATACAGATGACTTACAGGTTGATCCTAGTGGAGTAGGACTTCGATTAGTGAATATTGCCCGAGCTAAAGAGTTGCAACTTTTCTTTCTTAGTTTGGTTTGGCGCTCTGCTGTAAGTCAAAGGCATGAGTTCTCTTATGTTCAGCTCACTGCAGACACAGTGGAAGATCTTCGTAATCGTGTCCACGCTAAGGATCCAGGTCCTTTGGGTGACTATCCAATCCAGTTGTTCCAAATAATCTCTAAAGGAATATTGCACAATCGTGTTCCTTCGCTTGAGCGTGCCAATTTGGGGTTGGAGTCGGGAGTGCTTCGCGAAATGGATTACGTCCGTATCTATTTTGATGGCTTGGTCGCTCACATATATCTGGCTCTTCGAGAAAGTTTTGATGACATGTTTTTTAACACCTGTCTTCGTATGGGGGAAGATACTTTTATTTTTTCTCACGAATATGAGGCGTCACGTACCGCTGCGAATATCAAAGAGATGGTGGCTACTGTTGTCAAAGAAGGAGTGGAGCTACCTTCACGATTGACTGCAATTGCAGCAGCCGTTCGAGGAGGGCGTAGAACTTAACTTATTATTTAACTCGGGAAGCCGTGCAGGGTGGGCTGGTTTTATCAACCATCGCTGATTATCCGTGTGATATTGGAATCAGATTGGCGGGGTACATCTTCGGCTAAAAGCCAATATTCATCAGAATTGTTTAGTTAATACTTAGATCGCTGATGATTACACCGTAGTTCTATTATTTAGTGCCTTCGGCACATTGATTTAGGTGCGGCATCCCTGCGGGGACTCACTTTCTTGAACGGCCAGAAATCCTAGTACGCAAAGAAGGCCGCCCCGACCAGCACGAAGGCCCCTCACTGCGGATAATCGGCTCGGCGAAAAAGGCTGCTCGCTCGCTGCCTCGCTACCCCTTTTCCGAAACCCCGAGCCGCTTATTCCTCGCTTCGGCGTGCTTCAAGGGGGATTTAAGCCCTATGCCACTAGCTGCGATATGAGCCCAGATTTCAATGGTTTTAAAATACTTAAAACTTACAAAACAACTTAATTCGAGCTTTGTTTTTCTTAGTGAAACGCTATGGTTCAAAATTTGGATTGTCACTGCGTAATATCCGCGAATTAAAAACAGCCGTGTAGGGCTGGTTGGTTTTATTAACCCGCCCTGACTGCCCATTGTGATATCAGAATCAGATTGGCGGCCTACGCCCTCGGCTAAAAGCCAATATCCCTCGTATTTACTTAGCCAAAAAACAGCCAATAACCTGTAAATCAATTTTACAGTCTACAATCTGTTTTCTTGATTTACAGCGTATGAACTGTAATACTTAAGTATCTCGAAGGAGCCTGCTGTGAACTATCCTCTTCAAACCCTTTCTCAGTTGCGGCCTGTTTTACAGGGGTTTCGCAAGGCGAATAATCTGACGCAAGCGGCTTTGGCGGAGCGCTTGGGGATTACTCAGCAAACCTATGCTCAGTTGGAGGCAAACCCGGCATCGGCCAGGGTAGAGCGCTTATTTAAAGTGCTACGTGCTTTGGATGTGGAGTTGTGGCTAAGCCACGTTTCTATTACAGAGCCAGATGTGGCAGATGCCGTGGTGATGGCGAAAGAGACGCAATTGGCTGATCCCGCTCAGGAAAACTGGTAGTGGGGCGGCTATCGAAAAAGCAGCGGCTGTGTATCTGGATGAATGGCGTGCTGGTGGGCGAGTGGTCCAGAGCGCCAGATGGCGAGCGCCTTACGTATTCGCCTTACTGGGTAAAGTACCGCAAAGGTCGGCCTTTATCTTTGTCTTTGCCGTTTACGCCGGGTAATCAGGTTTATAAAGGCGAGCTGGTCAGCGCTTTTTTTGACAATCTTTTACCCGATAGTGATGCCATACGCAGGCGCTTGGCATTGCGTTATCAATCGGCCAGCCTAGCACCATTTGATTTGCTGGCCGTGCTGGGGCGGGATTGCGTAGGGGCCATTCAACTGCTGCCACCTGATGAGTCCCCCGATCATTTGTTTACGATTAAGGGCGAGGTACTTACTGAGGCCGACATTGCCCGCTTGCTGCGCAATTCAACGATCAGCGGGGCGCTGGGGCCGGCTGATTTAGAGGGTGATTTGCGGCTATCTATTGCCGGTGCTCAGGAGAAAACAGCGCTGCTTTATCATAAAGGGCAGTGGTTATTGCCCGAAGGCAGCACACCTACCACGCATATTTTTAAGCTGCCTATGGGCTTGGTCGGCAATATGCAGGCCGATATGCAAACATCGGTGGAAAACGAATGGCTATGCGCCAAGATTGTTGCCGCTTATGGCTTGGATGTAGCGGCCTGTGATATTGGGCGTTTTGAGGATCAGAAAGCATTGATTGTTCGGCGCTTTGATCGAAAATTATCCAGCGATGGCCGTTGGATTATCCGCTTGCCGCAGGAGGATATGTGTCAGGCCAGCGGCACTCATCCTTTAAGGAAGTATCAGATTGATGGTGGCCCCAGCATGGGGCAGATTATGGATATCTTGCGTGGATCAAGCCGTGCGGAGCAGGATCGGCGTGATTTTTTTAAAGCGCAATTGATCTTCTGGCTGCTGGCCGCAACCGATGGCCATGCCAAGAATTTTAGCGTGTTCCAAATGCCCGGTGGGCGATTCCAATCCACGCCCCTTTACGACATCCTTTCTGCGCACCCGATTATCGGCACAGGCCGCAATCAGCTAGCACCACAAAAAGTAAAGTTAGCCATGGCGGTGCGGGGCAGTAGCAATCATTACTTGCTGGATAAAATACAGCGTAGACACTGGTTGGCTCAGGCACGCCAAGCAGGGCTGGGGAGTAATGTGGCAGAAGCAATCATTGCTGAGCTGCTTGCTGCTACCGCTGAAGTATTAAAGAGTGTGAGCGCTCAATTGCCCACCGATTTTCCACCGAGCTTGGCAGATGCCATCTTGGATGGTGTGCAGCGGCAATGTAATAAGCTCGCAGCGATGACGGCTATCTAATCTTCTTTTTTTTAAAATCAACTCTGCGTCCCAAGTGCTTATGCTCATGTATAAGGCTCGGGTACTAAGATCGTCACTCCCAAGTGTTTCTGCTGGGTTCCCGATACAACCATTCGGGAATGACGGGCATTTTAACTGGGGAAATGAACCAAGTTTTTAATCCAAATACTGCGCCGCGCGCCCGCTCATTTGCGCTGTAATGGCTTCTTTGATGTCGGCAGAGAGCAGCATGCCGCCGTTCCAAGTAGCCACGTATTCTAAGCCATCGCTTACGCTATGGTCGCGGCTGTAGTTCAGTACCTGCTTGCTGCCGCGCACGGCCAGTGGCGATTGCGCTGCAATGACGCTGGCGGTGCGCATCGCCGCAGCAAGGCATTCTTCTGGGCTAACAAACACTTGGTTAACTAGGCGCACGCTAAGCGCATCGTTGGCGGGCATGTCCATTGCGGTGAAGGTCATTTCACGCGCTGTGCCTTCACCTACAATGCGGCCTAAGCGCTGCAAGCTGCCTACGTCGGCAACCAAGCCCATGGCTACTTCACGCACGCTAAAGCTGGCGTCTGTGCTGGCGTATCTAAAATCTGCCGCCAGCACCAAATCTAAGCCGCCGCCCACACATGCGCCATGAATCGCGGCAATCACGGGTTTGCGGCAGTGTTCTAGGCTGCTGACTGAGGATTGTAGGTTTAAAATTAAGGCGCGGATGGTTTCGCGATTACGCGCTTCGCACTCGCTCGTCAGGCTGGTTTGGATTTCAGCCAGCATCATTAAATCAATCCCTGCACAAAAATTACGCCCAGCGCCATTGATCACCACGGCGCGCACTTCGGCGGTTTGATCGCACCAGTTCAGCGCTGCTTTAATCTCTTGCCACATCAGGGCGTTGAGCGAATTGGCTTTTTTAGGGCGATTAAGCGTGACAAGGGCGATGGCGTTGCTGACATTCACTTCAATCGTTTCGTATTGCATGGCGCATCCTTGGTGAGTAGAAGCTTGCAGTGGTATTAAATTGATGTGAAAGGCTTAATCGCGCTTTTTAGGCAACCATGCCCAGACCATTTCGCACTGAATAGGCGCTTCGTCAGATTCATCGCTGATCTCGACATTTACCGCAAAGTTGCCTTTTTCTGTGCTGTGTAATAGCTCGATTTGGTCTTTGCTTAAGGTGGCCACGGCGCGCATATCACCTTGCGAGCGTTTTTGGTAATCCACATGCATGGATTTAAGCAATAGCAGTTTATCGTCCGGCACATTCATGCCCATTACAAAGCCGGTGCTGGTTTCGGCCAGCAGCGCCATTGCCGCAGCGTGTACGCCCTTAATGTGGTTTTGTACTTTGCGGCGGTTTTTAATTGAAACCACCAGCCGCGCTGCGCTGACTTCCTCAAACTGCACGCTGGCCGTCGATAAAAAGGGCACGATACGGCCAAATAGCTTGGTCAGGATAAAGCTGCGTAAGCCTTGCGGCAGATTCGCAGTCTTGGCTGCAATACGGCTCATTTTGTTCAGTGGGCGGGTCATCATTTCTTGCCTTATCTTGCTGGAATATAAGACAAAATAGCAAGATATGGCCCCTTGCGTGATCGGAGTATCCCGACTTTACAAACGATCGTTTTAATGCCGTGTTTTATTTTAACAATATTGAAAGAATTGCGCTCCGTTTCAAACACTAAACTTACAAGGCTGTTAAATGTAAAGAGGCTTCTTGTGCGGGCAGTACGCGCCAGCCAAAGGCAAGCACCGCATCGCTGATGCGCTTGGCTTCTTGTGTTTGTTTTTGCCAATGGTGCCAAAACAAGGGTGTATAAATGCGCTCGGATTGGGCTAGCTCAATAATTTTCCCGCTGGTAATGGCTGGCTTGGCTTGGGCATAAGGAATAGCGGCATAGGCCAGCCCAAAGCACACAGCATCAAATAGGGCGTGGCTTTCAGGGATCTGATGGCAGGGGAAGTGATCATCCATAATGCCGTAGCGCTCGCCAAGCCAGCGCCGGTGCAATGAATCCCGATTGCCAAATACCGCCGTGGGAGCGTGCATCAAGGCGGTTTGGGTAAAGCCTTGGGCAAAATAACGCTCGGCAAAAGCGGGCGTTGCCACAAATACATAGGGCATGCTGCCAAGGCTTTGCACCGCGCAGCCCGTGACCGCGTTGGCTTGGGTGCTGATGCAGCCCGCCACATCGCCCGCACGCAGTAAATCCAGCGTATAGCCTTCGTCATCAATCACGCATTCCAGCAGTAAGCGCTCACTTTCTAAGAGCGGGGCGAGGGCATCTAATAAGCCAATGGCCAAGCTATCTGCATTTACGCCAAGGCGCACGCTTTGCCAATCTTGCTCTTTAAAATCAATTTGCTCGGCCAAGGCCGCTTCTAGCTGGCGGACGTGCCGAAAATGCACAATCAGCATCTCACCAGCACGGGTGGCGTGCACGGGGCTATCACGCACCACCAAGACTTTGCCGAGCTTTTCTTCTAGGGATTTAATCCGCTGCGATACGGCTGACTGGGTTAAAAAAAGGCGTTTAGCGGCCCGCTCAAAACTACTTTCCTTTACCACCATTTCCAGCGCTTCTAGTAATTTATAGTCAAGCATCAGTTTGGCTTATGCAACATAAGAATTGCTTGTTTTACCACAAATCAAGCTTGTGTTTGAATGTTAAGCATCAAACAAAGTATGACATCGAATTAAATGATTGCCTCGCCAAGCGCTGCGATTTATCTGGATAAAAAAATGAATACCTTATTAAGTGATGGAAGCACACTGACTATTCGCCAAGCTAATCTAGATGATCTGCATGAAATCTGGCGTTTATGGGGGGCATGGGCTTTATTTGATGAGTATCGTCAGCATTTTAATCAAGCCACAGATTTAGAAGCAGGGCACCAATTTTTAATTGAACGCCTAAAAAGTGGTGACTCGGTATTATTTACCGCATGTGAAGGCACTAAAACGGTGGGCTTTGCTCAGCTGTATTGGAATATCTCTTCATTGCGTATGCAAAAAACTTTATTGCTGAATGATTTATATGTAACTAAAGAATCACGGCATCGTGGTGTAGGGCGTGCGCTGATTAAAGCCACCGAAGATTTCGCCGCCCAGCAGCATGTGGTCTATATGGAAATGGAATCCGCTGCTAGCGAAAAAGATGCCTTATCTTTATATAAAAACGCAGGTTGGCAGCCTAGCCGTGATTATGTAGTTTATGAGCGTAAATTACTGGCCGCTTAGTGATTGCTGTTTGTTCAATAAAAAAGCCACGATGCTTAAATCGTGGCTTTTTTGTATTATTTTATATCTTCTAAGTAATCTAATGCTTTCTCTGCTTTGGCGGCGGCACGATCTGCCAGCTCGTTGCGTATTTGACGCCTCGCTTCAAATTGTTGCCGGTGAAGCCCCATCACGACGATTTCCATATTGCGCTGAGATTGCTCCAGCTGACGGCGCTGGCGAGGGGTTTTGAACGTAGAAGGCAGAGTCATGGGAGTACCTTTTTTGAGGGTTACCGTTTGATCACTGAGACTCCTGATAAAGGAGCCGGTCACATCGCCTAGCATCGCTGTTATTGATTACAGTTTAAAGATATTACGCCAATTCTTTGTGTATGCAATATTACATATTGCCCGTGGCTTGGCTGGCTTGAGGGTAAGGTCACTTTAATAAAGTGGCCTGATGCTTGCTCAGGCTAGCCAAGCTAGTTTAGTTGAATTTTATTGCAATGCAATATAAGTCGTGTTGTTGCTTAAGATTTGGTTTCAGCTAAGAGCTCTTTACGCATTTCTTCTGGGATATTAGATAGCACCAGCGTATCGTTTTCTGGGTTGTAATGCACCGCGCCCGAGCGCAGGCTGCTGCGATCGAATTCTAGCTTCCAGTGCGGGGCCTTGGTTTTAAAGGTGCGTAGCGGTTTAATGGCGCGGCGATCGGGCACAAAGCCATCGCTGATTTCAACGGCTTGATTATCCAGTACATTCTGTAATTGCTGCGGTGCATCAGGCCAAGCTTGTTCTGCGACTTGTGCCCGTGTTACTGGGCAACTGGCATTACCTAGCTCGTCTAGGTATTGATGCGCACGCTCAAATAGCTGATCGCGTTCTGTGGCGGGAAGCTGTTGCTCTTCTGCAAATTGGCTAAGGCCTTGCACTAGTTTTTGAGTTTCTTTCAGCGCCACCACCACATCATTACAGCCTAAAAATGATTTAAAGTAATGGGCGACATCGCCTCGGCCACGTAAAAAGCTGATATAGCGTTCAGTGCCATTTTGCCAAGCTTGCAGATCAATCTTACCTGCCACTTTTAAATTGGCGGTATCTAGATAAAGGCTATCGGCAATGTCTAAGTCTTCGTTAAGCTTGGTGCCCATGACTTCAGACAAGATGGTGAAGAGTAAATAATCGCTGCCATCGGCTTTTACTCGTGCAATCAGCACGTAGCCGCCACTGGCCAGAGGCTCTTGCTCTAGCCGCGTTTGCAGGTGCTGCATCATTTGGCACGATAGCGTGTAAAAATCGACGCTAGCATCGTTTAAATGGCGGCGAATCATGGCTTGAATGGGGAAGCTTTCCTCGTCAGTCTCGAAGCTCCCAAATCCTTTGCCCATGCGCTGCACATACAGCTGGCTGAGCTGGTCAACCAGCCTTTGCGCGGCAGGTGTTGGGCTGATTTCCTTGTTGCTTAAACGCAGGCTAACGGGGCCGTGCGCTTCTTTATTGATCTGGTGGCTAATTAGGTTGGCAATGGTTTTGCTGCTCATGTTGGTTCTCTGTGATGGCTTTGGGGCGCAGTTTACTATTCATCGGGAGTTGGCAGGCAAAGATGCGTGGTGATTTTTTGTGCGAACACGGCCAGCTGTTGCCAATCCGTGTATTCCACACTACAGCGACCATCGCTGGGGCCGCCGCTTAAATACATGATGAAACGAATCATTTGCCTATCTAGCCAGCTATAGCGCGGGTAATCAAGCTTGCCAGCTAAGGCAATCACCGCAAAGGGCGTTAGATTAAATTGTGAAATGAGTTTTCTTAAGTAGTTATTGGGGGCGCCATTGCCCTTGCGGGCGCTTAGGCTAACCGATGCAATGGCCAATGGGATATGTTGAATCTGGCGGGGTGCGCTACGCAAAAACGTGGCGACCTCTGGCAAATGCCGCCCATAGCGTACTGCAGCAACCATAATGATGGCGCTGCAATTATCGTATTGGCTAGGCGGTTGTTTTATATCACATAGCTCAACGGCCAGAGCGTGGTGAGAAAGATAAAGTGCGAGTGTTCGAGCGATCCGCTGGGCTTGGCCATCATAGCTGGCATATAGGATAAGGACTGGTTTCATCCCCTCAGTGTAAAACGCCTGCGGGGATGTGCGTTGAGCTGGGTCTAACTACCAATCAATAAGCTGGCCGCACGGCTGCGATAGGCGCAATAGCCAGGGCGAGGGCCAATACGTGGATGGTTACGACAGGTGTTGGGACGCTGCTCGTAGATCGTGCATAGCCGGGTTTTTAGATCTAAATAGCGGCAATCACCATTAGATTTGCGCTTCAGCGTGTAAATGCTGTTTTTAAAATTAAAGTGATCGATGATGCCCGCTTTTGTTAAGCGCTTGGCGATTTGCTTAGGCGGCTCGCCTTCGGCTTCAAAAGCATCAACCAGATTCATGCGCACTAAATCGCTTAGTTTTACTTCTACCGGCATGGTGCAACAGGATGATTGGCAGTTTTGGCATAAATCATCCCGAAATTTAATCCAAGTGGCTGGGTTTTCGGGGTGAGCGTGATAAATCAAAGGGTTTGTCATAGGAGTCTATTTGGCAGGCTACTGGCGATCGGGGGCGTATTCTGCCTGTTTTTTCTATTCATGGGCTTATTAACTGACTTAATGCCAGATGATCGTGATTTATTCTGATCAATAGAGCAGATAGCGGATAAAACAGCAGGCTGTTTTTGTATTTTTACTTTTGTGCCTTGCTTCGATCGCAAAAACACCGCATTCTTCGCCCTTGGTTTTTTTATCTTGGCGCTCGTTTGTGTTTGAACTGGCTACTGGATGGGTTACGGTTATACTTAAGTGCTTAAAAAAATGATCACGAGTCATAGCTGTAGAATGAAAGAGGGTGCAAATGTTAAGTAAATTTCAGCTGTATAAACTAGACGGGTTTAAATCCGACGAACAAAATCGAAAAGAACGGACTCCGGGACGTTTTGGTCAGGAAGCGGCAAAAGTAATGGATAAACGCGAACAACGTAAATTAGATCAAGCAGCAGGTTTGGTGCCATTTGCAGTAAAGCTGAACGGCGATCTGATTAAAGAATTGCACGCCACAGCAGAAAAACGCCAAATTACTTTGGCTGAGCTGGTCACTGAATTGCTGCAAAAAGGCTTGGTGTAAGCTTTAGCATTACTCTAGGTGGTTTTTTAGAGTAGATAAATAAAAAGGGGAAAGCCTAGGCTTTCCCCTTTTTATTTGCATTTACGCACGGCCTTTCCATTTTGCATTGCAGCGTTGCTGCAAATATCGGAGTGCGCGCTCCATGTAAAGATCTGGATATTGAGGGTCTTTATTGGCGAGGGCGGCTTCGGCTTCGGCTTTTAAATCATTTTGCCAAAAATCGTTGATTTCCTCACGCTGGCTCATTGGCACGTGGTTATCAATAAACTTTGCAAGAGCTTGGGCGTTAAAACCATGATCCCGAACATATTGAGTAATGGCGATGGCTTCCCGTTTAAGCATGGCGGCTTTAAAGGGTAGCTCACAAGCACTAAATAGCAATAATGTGGCAAGCGTTTCTGAATCTGAATCAAGGCCAGTGAGCCGCTGCCAATTATCTGCAATAGCTTGGTCATATAGGCTGATTTCATTATGTCCACCACGCAAATAATAAGATTCAACATGCTGATTGCCTGTTTTTATTTTTGGCAATTCATTTTGAATAAAGGCATTCATCTCGGCTTGGGCGCTGATTTGAATCGCAGTAGGGGCTTCTTTAAAAAAAGCGGCCAGATGCTCAGCATTTAGCGTGGTCGATTTTTTCTTTGCTATTTTGATATAACGATCATAGTCGGCGCGGCGCAGTGGTTTTTCATCACTGCCCTTGGCGTAAAGCATGAGCATGCTGCTTAAAATTAATGATTCAGCATCGCAAATATCATCGCTGGCTAGTTTTAGCTTTTTTGCTAGCCAAAAGCCTAAATCAATCTTGCTTTGTAATAGTTGGCCTTCGCGTAAATCGGCTTGATATTGTGGCCAAGAGATACGCTCTTGTGAGCTCATGATGTTTAAATAAGATTGCTGCTCATCAAGCGATATACCGCCCGATTTAATCAGTAGGGTATTTTGTGCCTGCCCCGCAATATTGCGCAGTAAATCAGCGCCTTTTTTGGAGTGGGATAGCAGGGTATTGTTTTGTAATGATTGTGCGGCGATATGGATATCGCCCTTAGATAAATATTCTAAATAGAGGCTAATTAAATTGACGGTACGAATCAGCGCGAGCTCTAAATCTGGACGTAAATAAGCTGTGCCAAAATAATTGGCGATTTGCACGACGCCCTTGGCTAAATCGGCTTGGATCGTGGTGCAACGCTCAGGCGAAATAAGACCTTGTGCTACGCCGTAGCTCAAGGCTTTGTCAAAAAAACGGCGCTGGTCAAAAGTTGAAATTGCAGTGGAAGCTGTACCCATTAAATTGCAGACTCTTCAATATCGTCGTTGCTACTGTTGCAGATGGCTTGCAATAGTTTATCCAAGGCTTCTGGGTTGATCTCGGTTTTTTGTGCTGCGCGTTGGCAGGCTGCCAGCATCCGGCTTTGTACTTCATCGATAAGATGATCGAAAGCATCGGGAACCTCGTGAAATAAAATCCACAACGTTTCTTTCCAATCATTGTCAGCAAGTTCGGTGCGGGAGTAGCCCCAGTCAACCTTGTCCATGATGTTTTCGCTGGAGTAAAAAACCTCAAAAAACGCACTGATTTCTTCTGGATCAAGGATATTTTCGTCGTCTAAAAACGGCAATGGCGTGGTTTCTAAGTGGGCGCGCAGAATGAAATTGAGCGCAACTTCATAATGTCCCTCAAAATAATCGGCCAGAATACCTGCGCCGCCTTTTTGCTCAAAAATGGCTTCTAGATAATCCGGTGCGGTATCGGCGTGCTTGTAAATTACCGCATTCATCATGCCGCGCAGCTTGTCTTTATTGCGCTCACCATAGAGCTTATCCAGCACTACTGCTCGGGCAAATTGCTCGGGAGAGACGACTAGACTGAGCACCGTTTCTTTGGCTGAGTCATATTCACGCAAGATGGCCAGCAAATCCTTAGGAGCAACATCTTCTAAAATAACGGACAAAGCATGATCGCCATGCTCGTCAGCAATGTCAGATAGCGCTTTTTCTGCGCCGCTAATGTTGCCGACTAGAATGAGCTTTGAGGCATTGATAATTGCTGGATGCATGATCGTCCTTAATTTGCGTCTATGGTTTCAAAGCCTTGCTCGGCCAGCCAGTTTGAGCCGGATTCGCCTAAATCATCGCTCTCTTGCTCATCATTATCATCATCCTCAGTATCATGCTCGTCTGGCTCTGCTGAGGCGCTTTTGGCCGCGCTGTGCGAGTCATGAAGACGGTGGAATTCGAGTGCGGCGCTGCTCACTAAAAACACATCGCCCCCGTCGGCTTCTATCGCAGCATCAACTAAGGGTTGGGCCCAATCAGCAATACTTAGATTGTCTTTGATCTCCTCCCAAACCAAAAAATCATCGTCATCAGGCTCGCTACGCATCAGGGTGCGCATCATTTGCGGCGCGTGAAAGCTAAATGCGTTGTAGAACGTTACCGCCACCATTTCGGGGCTGAATTCAATCATGGGCAGTAGCGCTTCAAATTGCTTGCGCTTCTCGTTTAGGCGCTTTTTGATGGCAGAGCGGCCTTCAGAGTCGGTCATTAAATCGTCAAGCTCTGCGCTATACGCCGATGTTAGTTCTTCAAAATAAGGGGAAAAACTCAATTTAATATGCCTTGTATATAGAGCGCCGAAATTTCTTGGGCAATTTCGAGGGGATTATCAATCAGGCTGCGCTGCCGGTAATTATCGTAAGCTTTGCGGCGGGTGACATCGCTTAAAACCTCATAGGCTTCTTTGATCTCTCGAAAGCGTGCTGGCGCAGCTGGGTCAGGATTTTTGTCAGGGTGAAATTTTGCCGCATTTTTGCGGTAGGCCGATTTAATCAGATCGATACTGGCATTGGGGGGCACGCCGAGCTTCGCATAATGATCGCTGTTTAAAGACACTGCTTTATCCTCGGTGTAAGGTGATCGGTATGCCAAGCAAAAAGCCCACATCTTGAATGCGGGCTTTTAAATATCTTGTTCTTGATGGTTTGTGGCGAGGGGGAGGTGCCCCTGCATCATATTGCGCCTTACTGTCGACCACACCAAATAACCCTCAATTGTATAAATTATGTAGCAAATAGTCAATAACGCATGGTATGAACGGTAGGGTTAAGTCTAGGCTTGGATGGATATTCGCTAGGAAATCGCTATAAAAAAACGGGAAGATTCGCTCTTCCCGTTTGATATGTTAGCGCTAGCTAAATTGTGTAGATTAACGGCTAATAGGCTTGTAACGAATACGTTTTGGTTTTGCGCCTTCTTCACCCAAACGTTTTTTCTTATCGGCTTCGTATTCTTGATAGTTGCCGTCAAAGAACTGCCATTTGGAATCGCCTTCGCACGCTAAAATGTGCGTAGCAATACGATCCAAGAACCAGCGATCGTGCGAGATGACCAGCACGCAACCGGCGAATTCCAACAGCGCATCTTCAAGCGCGCGCAGGGTTTCGATATCCAGATCGTTAGATGGCTCATCCAGTAGCAAAACATTGCCGCCAGAAATCAGCGTTTTAGCCAGATGCAAGCGGCCACGCTCACCACCGGATAATTGGCTGACAATTTTTGCTTGATCCGCGCCCTTAAAGTTAAAGCGGCCGATGTAAGCACGGCTGGATGTTTCATAGCGGCCAACGGTCAGAATGTCATGGCCGCCAGAAATCACCTCAAATACTGATTTGTTGCCATCGCCCAGCGAATCACGGTTTTGGTCAACATAAGCCATTTTAGTGGTCGTGCCGATCTTTACTGTGCCGCTATCTGGCTGCTCTAAACCAGCCAGCATTTTAAATAGCGTGGATTTACCCGCGCCGTTTGGCCCGATAATCCCAACAATTGCGCCTGGGGGTACGCGGAAGCTTAAATCATCAATCAGCAAGCGATCGCCAAAGGCTTTGCTCACATTTTCGAATTCAATCACTTCATTACCTAAACGCTCTGCCACGGGAATAAAGATTTCCTGTGTTTCATTTTGCTTTTGATAATCTTGGCTATTGAGTTCTTCAAAACGGGCAATCCGTGATTTGGATTTAGCTTGACGCGCTTTAGGATTTTGACGAACCCATTCCAATTCTTTCTTAATGGTTTTTTGGCGCGCAGATTCTTGGTTTTCTTCCGTTTTTAAACGCGCTTGCTTTTGATCTAGCCAGCTCGAGTAATTGCCTTTCCAAGGAATACCATGGCCACGATCCAGCTCTAAAATCCACTCGGCCGCGTTATCTAAGAAGTAGCGATCGTGGGTAACGGCCACCACAGTGCCTGGGAAGCGGCAAAGGAACTGCTCTAGCCAATCGACTGATTCAGCATCCAAGTGATTGGTTGGCTCATCGAGCAGCAACATATCAGGCTTAGAGAGTAGAAGTTTACACAGCGCCACGCGGCGCTTTTCACCACCAGACAGATTGCCAATGATGGCATCCCAAGGCGGCAGGCGCAGCGCATCGCCCGCGATTTCTAATTGCAACTCAGCATTGTCGCCTGAGCTAGCTGAAATAATCGCTTCTAAGCGTGCTTGTTCTTCGGCGAGTGCATCAAAATCAGCATCCGGCTCGGCATAGGCCACGTAAACGGCTTCTAGCTTGGCCTGCGCTTCAAACACTTCGCCAAGGCCAGATTCCACTTCTTCACGCACGGTTTTAAGTGGATCAAGCTGTGGCTCTTGCGGCAAATAGCCGATATTAAGGCCCGGCATCGGTGTGGCTTCGCCAATGATATCTTTATCAATCCCTGCCATAATTTTAAGCACGGTCGATTTACCCGAGCCATTTAAACCTAAAACACCAATTTTGGCGCCGGGGAAAAAACTCAGCGAGATATCTTTTAAAATTTGACGCTTCGGCGGGACAATTTTCCCGACCCGATTCATGCTGAAAACATATTGAGCCATTTGTTTTCCTTAAGTTGAGGGAGTGAATAGTTTACGGACAGCGATGAGTTTTCTGCCAATGGGCATAAGCATAACATTCATGCCCAATAAACACTGCTTTGACTGGCGTTTTGCAATGAAAATAGCGTTGCTGAATGGGCATGTATGCTCAACCGAGCGGATCACGTGGATTTTACTGCAACGCTGTTAGATATTCGTAAAGATCAGGAAAACTGCTGCTTTAGAATTGGCGTGCCCAAAGTGGGGATTATATCTTCGCGAAAGGCTAGATGGCGCTAGCCTGACGGTGTCCGAAACCAGCAAAGTAGATTGCTGGTTTGAAGTGTGGCTGATCCCCGAAACTCGCCGCATGACGATTTTTGAAGGCAAGACAGTTGGCAGCATCTTCAACATAGAAATCGAGCGCGCCACGCAAGTCGTCGTCGATACCGTACGTGATGCCTTAGAAGAAAAACTAGCAGCCTGTCGGACTTAGACGGCCGAAGCGAAAAATCGCATGATCGAGACCAGATTTTGCCGGATTTGCGGCGCCAATAACGAGTTATTGGTCAAAAATCTGGTGAAATATAGGCCGATCAGGTGATTTTGCAGCTGACTGATGCTAAGTCCGACAGGCTGCTAGGGCAAAAGGGTGGTCTATCCCCTGCTGATCTGGGACAATGCAGGCTTGTTGCTTGCATGGCAGATTGTCTGGCCCTAAACCAAGCGCCGTGATGCGCACCGCCGGATTCATTTATTCAGAAATTAGTGATCTTTAAAGGTAAGTTATGAGCGTCAATATCTCTCCGGTCCAGGAAATTATTGAAGAAATGCGCGCCGGGCGCATGGTGGTGCTGGTTGACGAAGAAGATCGTGAAAATGAAGGGGATCTGGTGTTGGCGGCAGATTTTGTAACGCCTGAAGCTATTAATTTTATGGCTAAACACGGGCGAGGCTTGATTTGCCTGACTTTAAACGCTGAGCGCTGTGCCTATCTAGGTCTTGCGCCCATGGTGCGGGCTAACGGCTCAAGTTTTGGCACTAATTTTACGGCATCTATTGAAGCAGCCGAAGGCGTGACCACGGGGATTTCTGCTCATGATCGCGCTTTAACCATTAAAAAAGCCATTGCCTTTGATGCAAAGCCCCAAGACATCGTACAGCCTGGCCATGTGTTCCCAATTATGGCGCAACCTGGCGGCGTGTTAGTCAGGGCGGGGCATACCGAGGCGGGTTGTGATCTGGCGGCTTTGGCAGGGGTAACACCCGCCAGCGTGATCTGCGAGATCATGAATGACGACGGTACCATGGCCCGTTTGCCTGAACTTTTAGTATTTGCTGAACAGCATCAGCTAAAAATTGGTACTATCGCCGACCTTATTCATTATCGCAGCCGCACAGAATCCTTAGTGGAGTGTGCAGGTCGCCGCACCATTACCACCTTTGCGGGTGATTTTGAGCTGGCGGTCTATACCGATAAGCTAACGTCTGCCAGCCATTTAGCCTTAATTAAAGGCACACCTAGCCCAGAAGTTGAAACCTTGGTGCGGGTACACGAGCCTTTGTCCGTGATCGACTGGATGGATTTAGGCCAGAGCGGTCATTCTTGGGATGTGAAATCGTCGCTAGAGGTGATTGCCAAGGCGGGCTGTGGGGTGATGGTGCTACTGCATCGTCGCGAAGATGGACGTGATTTATTGGCCCGCGCTTTGCCAGAATTAGGCTTAAATGAAAGCAAGAAATGGGATTTGCGTACCTATGGTATTGGTGCACAAATGCTAAAAGACTTAGGTGTGGGTAAAATGCGTTTATTGTCGCCAGAGCGCCGCATCCCGAGTATGACGGGCTTTGGTTTGGAAATTACTGGATTTGAATTGCCTCAAGGAAAAAAATAATGAGCATCGCTGCAAACATTCCTTTTATTGCGCCTAATTTGACTGGCAATGGCTTACGTATTGGTATTGTGATGAGCCGATTTAATACGCCAGTTTGCGAAGGTTTACGCGATGCTTGCGTGGCCGAACTCAAAGCCCTAGGTGTGGCAGAGCAAGATATGCTCATTACTACGGTGCCTGGCGCTTTAGAAATCCCTTTGGTTTTGGCTGCGATGGCTGAATCGGATCGTTTTGATGCATTGATTGCTTTGGGCGCAGTGATCCGTGGAGAAACTTATCATTTTGAGCTAGTTGCCAATGAATCTGGCGCTGGTGTAAGCCGTATCGGACTTGATTACGGCATTGTTGTGGCAAATGCCATTTTAACCACTGAAAACGACGAACAAGCCGAAGTGCGTGTGCTCGAAAAAGGCACTGACGCTGCACGTGTCGCCGTAGAAACAGCGAATTTATTAAAGGCATTACAAGCATGACCTCTGATGTAGTAAAACCAAAATCATCCCGTCGCCTCTCCCGTGAATTTGCCGTGCAAGGTGTGTATCAATGGCTATTAGCTGCCGATACCCCAGGCAATATTGAAGAATTTTTGTCTAAAAGCGATGTAACTTGGGAAAGCGAAGCGTCAAGCCAAAGCGAGAAAAGTGCGCTTTATAAACGTGTAGATAAAAACCTATTCCGGGCTATTTTATTTGGCGTGATTAAAGACATTAAAACGTTACAAATTGCGCTGTCGCCGCACCTTGATCGCCCAATGGATGAAGTCAGCGTGGTAGAGGCGGCGGTATTGTATGTGGCTGCATTTGAAATTGTATGCATGCCAGAAACGCCTTATCCTGTGATTATCAATGAAGCAATCGAGCTGGCTAAAACTTTTGGTGGCTTAGATGGCCATAAGTTTGTAAATGGCGTGTTAGATAAGCTGGCTGAGTCTGTTCGTGCTGATGAAGTTGTGGCTAATCGCGCCAAGCGCCGCGCTTAATCCGCTGTTATATGTGTTGAGTGATCGAAAGGCGGGCTTAGCCCGTCTTTTTTATTTATGCGCGTTGTTGGTGGGTGTGAATACTCAAACATCGCTTCCAAAGTGGATTTGAAACGCCTTGAACGAATTCGATCTCATTGCTCATTATTTTAAACGCCCCGCTAAAAATGCCGATCTGGGGGTAGGGGACGACGCGGCACTGGTTTCTGTAGCCGCTGGCGATCAACTGGCCATTTCGGCCGATATGCTGGTGGCTGGGCGGCATTTTTTTCAAGATGCAGATCCTGAGCGGCTAGGGCGCAAAGCACTAGCGGTTAATTTGTCTGATCTAGCTGCGATGGGGGCAGAGCCCAGTTGGTTTACGTTATCAATTGCCATGCCCGCTATGGATACAGCATGGTTGGCTGCATTTAGCCGTGGCTTGCTGGCAATGGCAGATGAATATGATCTCTCCTTAATTGGTGGTGATACAACTTGTGGGCCACTAACCATCGCCATTCAAATTGCAGGTAAGGTGCCACGCGGGCAGGCCTTATTACGCAGTGGCGCTAAGGTGGGGGATGAAGTCTGGGTATCTGGCTACTTAGGCGCTGCTGCTGCTGCGGTTATGCACCGCACAGGGCGAGTAACACTGACTGATACGCTTGCTAAACGTTGCGATCTACGGCTTGATCTACCTACGCCGCGTCTTGCACTTGGGCTACGCTTACGCGGGCTTGCTTCGGCGGCTTTAGATATCTCAGATGGGTTACTGGCAGACTTGCGACATATTTGCGAGCAATCAGCTTGTGGGGCGGAAGTTTGGCTCGATGCTGTGCCTTTTGCGCCAGATTTACTTGGTTTACCGCAGGCGTTTCGGCAAGAGGCGTTTTTGGCGGGAGGGGATGATTACGAACTCTGCTTTACTGCTGCCACGGATCAACACGCGGCTATTGTTGCGCTGGCTGCCGAGCTTGATTTACCACTTACGCAGGTCGGAATAATTTGCAAAGGGAGTGATGTAACGCTACTCAATGCGGCAAAGCAGCCTTTGCCGGTTACATTTCATGGCTTTGATCATTTTTCCTAGTTTTAAATTAGTGTTCTGATTAGATTGAGTTTTTTATGAATGATCATCCGCAAGTACCGCTGGTTCGCCCTGATTGGCGGTTTTTAGTAGCGCATCCTGCGCATTTTATTGCTTTTGGTTTTGGAAGTGGTTTGGCGAAAAAAGCGCCAGGTACTTTTGGTACGCTTGCAGCATTGCCTTTATATGCAGTATTGATTCAGTGTTTCTCACCACTGAGTATTGCTTGGATCTGCTTATTCGTCTTCCTGCTGGGCTGCTGGGCTAGTGATATCACTGGAAAAGCCTTGGGTGTCCATGACTTTGGTGGCATTGTTATTGATGAAATTGTTGCCATGTGGCTGGTACTATTGTTTGTGCCACTCAACCCTCTTGGTTGGCTACTCGCTTTTACCTTATTTAGGTTGTTTGATATTTTTAAACCTTGGCCTATTTGTTGGTTCGATCAACGCGTGCCAGGTGGTGTTGGCGTGATGATCGACGATATTCTTGCTGCGGCATACGCCATTTTAGTTTTACTGGGCATCCAGCACTTTTACATTTTGTAATACGCTTCGAGCGCTTTAGCGTATTGATTTAAAGTTTTTACGCTGCTGAGCTAATAGGGCAATTAAGCCTAGGCTAAGTAATACATAAGTTTCAGGTTCTGGTACTGCGGTGGTAAAAGTGGCCGTGTAGTTAAGGTTTGTTGCCGAGTTTACCCATGGCTGTGTAAGGGACAGCGGGTTTGCACCGTTAGAGTTAATGGAGGCAAATCCGCCACTTAAGCCACCGTTGGTGTTGGCGCTTTTCATCCAGATGTTGCCCGCAGGTGATGCTATTGCTGCTGTACTTAAGTAGGCGATATATTCCTTGCCTGCTGTGAGTGATAGATTCAGCCCGCTTGCACCTAGTGCTTGAGAGCCCGCGTCATAAAGAAAACTTGAGCGGGTATAAAGTGCAGGCCCAACCGCTTTTTGACCATCCCATGCGGCAATTGCAAAGCTTATATAGCCACGGTCACCTTCTGAAGCATAAAAATTAAAATTTTGCAGTGTTCCACTTATGGCCATAAAGTGCTGGCCAAAGCTCGTTGTGGCTATTGAGCTACCACCATCACTGCCTAGCCCTGGAATAAGAACAAAATTGCCTGAAGAGTCTTGCGCTGCCGTATTTGAATAGACACTTGCTTGTGCGATATTGCTTAGGATTAATACACTCAATGCAGTCGCAATGCTTTTTATCATAAAGGAAATAGACATGGATTCTCCAGTAAGTATTTAATGGCGGCCCTAAATTTAATTGAGTGTAGTTTGCATATTGTAAATAACGCAAGTATTAAAATTTATTAGAATTGCTTAATATTGCGTAGATTGTGGCTAATCTTGATTAATTGTTACACCTTTATAAGTGCTTCATGAATTACTGCTAAACTAATATTGTTTATCAGTAATTTATATTTTGCTCTTAAATGTCTGTCTGGTTTTGGATGTTTTATGGGTACTAAATAGGTTTGGTATGCGAAATATATTTTAGCTTTGATTTTTTTAGTTGATTTAACTCACAAGCGGTTGCCGCGAGTGATTAATTGGTGGGCGTAAGGCAGATTTTTCACGATAAATGGCTGCGGAATTGGTGGAAAATACAGAAACGCGCAAGTTGTCCGTGCTTCCTTAGCAAGGAAGTGGTATGAGGCGAAATAAATCGTGCGTTGATTCATGCTTGGCGACAGCGCTGCGCTGATCTTTTTTGGCAAAAGAGGGAGCGTGAGGTGGTTTGTTTTTTAGCGCGGATTGTGATCCGCGCTATTTTCCTCTTATGCCTATATATAGCATTTACCTAAATACTGCGGATTAAGTAAATTTTCATTTGAGAAAATATCATTGAGTTGAGCTTGATTGAGTTGCTTTTTCTCCAAGCAAACTTCCATCACAGTTTGACCTGTTTGTGCGCATATTTTACCAATTTCATCGCATTTTTCATGGCCTAGAATAGGGTCAAGAAAGGTGACAATGCCAATGCTATTAAGTACATTTCTACGGCATGTTTCTATATTAGCGGTAATGCCATCAATGCATTTCTCTTTTAATCCGAGCATGGCATTTTGTAGTAAATGGATGGATTCAAATAGTGATGAGGCAATCACAGGCTCCATTACATTCAGCTGCAATTGCCCTGCCTCTGCCGCCAAAGTAATCGTTAGATCATTACCAATTACTTTAAAGCAAACTTGATTAACCACTTCCGGCATCACTGGATTTACCTTGGCGGGCATAATGCTGGAGCCTGCTTGTAATTCAGGTAAATTAATTTCTTTAAGCCCTGCACGTGGGCCAGAAGACAATAGCCGCAAATCATTGCAAATCATGGATAGTTTGGTGGCTGTGCGTTTAAGTACGCTAGAAACCATGACATAAGCGCCGCAATCCGAGGTGGCTTCAATTAAATCTTCCGATGATTTAAATGCATGACCCGTGACTTCACATAATTTTTCGACCGCGAGGGGGCCGTAGTTCTGTGGTGCATTAATACCCGTGCCAATAGCGGTGGCACCTAGGTTAACCTCAAGCAGCAGGTTTTTGATTTGCCCAATTAAGCGAACATCTTCGTTGATTAAGGTGGAAAAGGCGTGAAACTCTTGTCCTAGTGACATAGGTACGGCATCTTGCAGCTGGGTGCGGCCCATTTTTAGTACAGATTTAAATTCGACTGATTTATGCATAAATGCGCTGGAAAGGTTTTCCATATATTGCATTAAAATCAATAGATGTTCATATAGTGCAACTCTAAATGCAGTTGGGTAGGCATCATTGGTTGATTGACATTTATTAACGTGATCATTGGGGTGAATGGTTTGGTATTCACCTTTTGGGTGGCCCAATAGCTCTAGTGCTAAGTTGGCAATCACTTCATTGGCATTCATATTGACAGAAGTGCCTGCACCACCTTGAAATACATCGCTCGGAAATTGATCTAAGCAGCGGTTATTTGAAATGATTTCATCGCAGGCATGCACAATAGCTTTGGCTATTTGGGGTTCAATACTGCCAATTTCACCATTGGCTAAGGCGCAGGCTTTTTTTGTTTTTGCGAGTGCTTTGACCATGATAGGGTTATCGCTAATTTTACTCTGCGATATTTGGAAGTTTTCTATTGCGCGTTGGGTGTGGATTCCATAGTAGGCATTCAATGGGACTGCTTTTTCGCCTAATAAATCGTGCTCAATTCTAAATTTTTGCATTAGATATTACCCCCACAAAAAATAATCATAGCAGTGGGGTAGTTTGGCAAAGTGATATTGCGCAACATTCTAGTGAATGTTTTTAAATGTCAAATGCATTATTTTTGCCGCCAGTATTAGGTATTAACAGGCTATTTAGCTATTGGATGTGGATCGTGGAGATGATTGTCTATGTTACAAAAGTAAATAGACAATCCGTGTAGTTGGGGAGTATGAGGTTTTGAGCTTAAGGGGAACCTTTAGGCACTACCTGAAGGTGATTGCTTAGAGCTGGGCGATGGCGGTGTCTTGGGTTTTTTGCAACTGATGGCCGTTATCCAGCTCATTCAGTAAAGCAATCACCATTAAGGCCGAATGATAACCGGCTTTAATTAGATATTGATCAAAATCGAGGGGTGAATCGTTGTTCGCGTTATCGGATAGCGAGCGAATAATCACAAAAGGCAGTGTGTGCTGATGGCAAACTTGAGCAATCGCGGCGGCTTCCATTTCGCAAGCGGCCATGGTTGGGAAGTTTTTTAGCATTTGCGCAGTACGGGTGCTGTCACAAATAAAACTGTCGCCGGTGCAAATCAAGCCCTCAATCGCTTTGACCTGACCAAGGCTGGCAACGGCACGGTGCGCTGCGGCAACTAAGCCTGCATCGGGTGTAAAGGCAGCCGGTTGCTGCGCCATTTGGCCAATCTCATAGCCAAAAGCAGTGACGTCTACATCGTGGTGGCGCACTTCAGAAGAAATCACAATATCGCCAATCTCTAAGTGATCGACAAAACCACCTGCAGAGCCGGTGTTGATAACGGCGCTGGGCTGATATTTGGCAATTAATAAGGTAGTGGCGATGCTGGCAGCTACTTTACCAATGCCAGAGCGGGTGATAACCACATGTTTCTTGGCGAGGGTGCCACTATAAAAATCGATGCCCGCAACGGTTTCTTTGCGGCTGTTTTCGAGTGTCTCAATCAGATGAGCCACTTCCGGCTCCATTGCGCCGATAATTCCAATTGTCATTAGTTTGTATGCCTAGGCGAGTGCCACGAGCGTGTGTGGCAAGGTGGCGGATAATGCCTTAGATAGGAGCGTATGCCAAATAAAATAATCACTTTTTGTTTTTTAATAACAAAGACTTCTTAAAACTAGCTAGAACTAGCAATTTATGTGATTCCATAGATGCTATGCCCCCTAGTTAGCATCCACAAAAAACACTAAGAACACGAAAATGCACGGTCGGAGCCCAAGTGTCTGCTCGTGATTTGCGTGTCTTTAGTGGATATTGTTTTAATTTAGGCTTTAGGGAAGGGGCATTAAATCCATTCGGTTTTAGCGCAGGCACTGCGTTATAAACTGGCCAATCGCGTGGATTTCTGGCATGCATACTGAATGTTGCATCGGCCATGTTTGCCAACTGATACTAAAGCCCAGCGCCTGCAGCTGATCCCTTGCGGCTTCACCCAGGTTTACTCCTACGACAGGATCTGCGCTGCCATGTGCGGCAAATATGGGTGTGGTTTGGTTGGCAAGACCTGCTTGAATCAGCTCCGGTGCGGGCAAATACGTTGATAGCGCCACAATCCCTGCGAGTTTTTCTGAATGGAGTACGCCGGCGGTGTAAGCAATCGCTCCTCCTTGCGAAAACCCTGCCAGAATAATTCGCTCACTGGCGATGCCGCGTTGGTTTTCTTGGCGAATAAGCGCACGGATCTTTTCAACCGAGGCCTTTACCCCCGCTACATCAGCCTGACGGCTGATTTGATCAAAATGCAAAATATCGTACCAAGCGGGCATCACATAGCCGTTATTGCAGCTAATGGGCATGCTAGGCGCGTGTGGGAAAATAAAGCGAATGCCTAAATCTGCTGGCAACTGTAGATCAGGAACAATCCCCGCAAAATCATTACCGTCAGCACCAAGGCCGTGCAGCCAAATAACGCTGGCGCTGGGCAGACTGGTGGTTTCAATTTCTACGCAAGGTAGTGTGCTCATTATGAATCCTTATTCAGTTAAGCAAGAGGGGGGCCTTGCTCAAAGTTGCGACAAGCCGCAGTCCTAAGCCGTTTTTGTTGAGTATTAAACGGGCTTTAGCGCCGATTTTGGGCGAAAACTGGCGACCACTTCGGGGTGGGTTTCAATATATGGGCCTTCCAATAGTTGAATACAGTAAGGCACGGCGGCAAAAACGCCGTTGATGATGACTTTGCCAGTGGCGTCTTTCACGCCTTCCAGCGTTTCTTTAATGGATTTGGGCTGTCCAGGTAAGTTCAAAATCAAGCATTGCTTGCGAATCACACCAACTTGGCGGCTAAGAATAGCGGTTGGCACGTAATGTAAGCTGACCTGACGCATCTGCTCACCAAAGCCTGGCATGATGCGATCGGCGATGGCGAGTGTGGCGTCAGGAGTGACATCGCGCAACGCGGGGCCTGTGCCACCGGTGGTAAAGACCAAATGGCAGCCCTCAATATCTACAAGCTCTTTGAGTGTGATCTCGATACTGGCTTGGTCATCGCTCAATAAGCGGCTGCTAAGGGTATAAGGGGTGCTGAGGGCGGTGCTGAGCCACTCCGTGAGTGCAGGAATCCCTAAATCTTGATATACGCCGCTGGATGCGCGATCTGAGGTAGAGACAAGGCCGATTTTTACGGTATTCATGACGGGCAACCTAGAGGGGGATTTACTGAACGGCGGATATCACTATTTTCTCACCGATTTGCAGTGTAAGCGTGTGGTAGTTATCAATGACTTGCTCAGCAAGGCTGATTTGCGTTTTGGCGTGCGTAGAGGTAAGCGCAATCACGAGGATGACAGCAGTCTGTGCTTTTTGCACTGGCTGACCTCATCGGCAGAAATAATATGCCCCGGTGTTGGCTGGCCAGCGTAAGCGAGCTTAGCTAAGGGCATTGTACGCGGTGCGGAGGTGACGACGGCCCATTGCCTAGGATGGCGCTGAGCTAAGAATTCTGCCGCGCTGGTAATCGCAACCGTGCCATCTAAAGTGCGGGCGTCTTCTGTGAGCAAGAGCGCAACTTCTGCTGCGGTATCGAGGTGGGTTTCTATGCCACGGCGTCCGTGCACATGCCGCATGACAAAATCAGGGTTTAAATGTTGGCGAACGGCCCATCGTCGCCATAGCCCTTCAATACAAGGCGTGGAATCAACGAGGGTACCGTCCATATCGAACAGCATTGCGGTGCATTCGATGTGCCAATTCATTTATTCTGCGTCTTCTATTTCATCATCATCTGAGCTGGCTTCTAGGCCGGGCAGTGCTGGCTCTGGAATATATTGCTTAATTAGCTTAAATAACTCACGGAACGCTTTGGCAGGTTTTTGTAGTTCGCGCTCTTTTAAAGCATTACGTACTAACTGGCGAAGCTGTTGAATATCAACGTCGGGGTGCTCGGTAACGAAGTTTTCAACGACCTTAGCATCGGTCAGCATGCTGGCTCGTAAACGCTCCAAACGATGCAACCACGCGCTATGGCGATCAGAAAGACCCGCCAATTTATTGAGCAGCTCGTTGATGGGTTCTGGATCAACATCGCGCATCAATTTGCCGATAAATTGCTTTTGTCTAGCGGTTGCGCCATTGGCCGTGATTTTCTTTGCCGCCAAGATGGCGTCAAATAGGCGTTCAGGTAGTTTTAGTGTGGCTAGTTGTTTTTTATCGAGCGGAATGAGTTTTTCGCCGAGTTTTTGCAACGCAGTCATCTCGGTCTTCATTTCTGTTTTGCTGACGTACTCAATATCGTCGTCAGGGAGGTCGTGCTTTGGTCTTGCCATGATAGGGTTACTTGCGTGCAAAACCGGTATGATACCAAAGACTGCGCCTTGCTTTGCGATCAGTTTGCGATCAAGCGCACACGAATAAGGTAAAAATGTATATTTGCCCCCTTTAAAAGGGGCGATATCGTAAAGAACATCGTATTTTGACCCACAAAAAAACACATAAGACGCAAATGTAGAAATCTTGAGAGTGCCGTGTTTTTGTGATTTTCGTGCTTTTTGTGGATATTAAGTCTTTGACCTCGGTCTCTTAAAACGGGAAATTACCAGTGTCCGAATTTAGTTTTAATCAGCAAGAACTTTGCGATTTAGCCACCCAAGTGCTGGAACAAGCCGCAAGCCAAGGTGCAACAGCCTGCGATGTAGATGTGTCCGAAGGCTATGGCCAAAATATATCCGTGCGCCTTGGCGAAGTAGAAACCATCGAATACAACCGTGATAAAGGCGTTGGCGTCACCGTTTATCTAGGTCAGCAAAAAGGACACGCCAGCAGCAGTGATTTTTCTGCCGCAGCGATTAAAGATACTGTGAAAGCGGCCTTGGCAATTGCACGCTTTACCGCAGCAGATTCGTTTGCTGGCCTGCCCGATGCAGATCGCTTGGCCACATCTTTCCCTGATTTTGATCTTTACCACCCTTGGGATCTATCGGTTGAAGGGGCGATTGCGCTGGCAACCGAATGCGAAGACGCTGCACGTGATGTGGATGCAAGGATTAGTAATTCGGAAGGCGCATCGGTATCAACGGGCGCTAGCCGCTTTGTGTATGCCAACTCTTTGGGCTTTATGGGGGCTGAATGCAGCTCTCGCTATAGCTTATCGGCGGCGGTGATTGCTGAAGATGAATCCGGCATGCAGCGGGATTACTGGTATAGCTCGGCGCGTTCTTATTTAGATTTGGATTCAGCGGTGGCGGTGGGCCAGCGTGCAGGTGAGCGATCCCTACGCCGCTTAGGTGCGCGCCGCGTTAAAACGGGTGAATATCCTGTGCTATTTGAATCGCCAGTGGCCTCTGGATTGATTGGTGCTTTTGTACAGGCCGTTAGTGGTAGCAGCCTTTATCGCAAATCTAGTTTTTTACCCGATAGCTTGGGTACAAGCGTGTTTGCGCCTTGTGTCAGCATTGCAGAAGATCCTTTCTTGAAAAAAGGCATGAGTAGTGGGGCTTTTGATGCGGAAGGCGTAGCCACCGTGGCGCGGGATGTGGTGAGCCAAGGCGTGTTAAATGGATATTTTTTATCCAGCTATTCCGCCAGAAAACTAGGCATGAGCACTACGGGCAATGCGGGCGGATCGCATAATCTGCTGGTAGCGTCTACGCATACCTTTGCGCAGCTCTTGGCCGAATTGGGCACGGGCTTGTTTGTTACCGAATTGCTAGGGCACGGCACTAATATGGTGACGGGTGATTATTCGCGCGGCGCGGCAGGTTTTTGGGTAGAAAACGGCGTCATTCAATACGCCGTTGAGGAAATTACCATTGCTGGTAATTTGCGCGACATCTTTAAAGATATTGTAGGGATTGGCGATGATAGCCAGCGGTGGTCTAGCCGCAAAGTGGGCTCGATATTAGTTAGCAAAATGACGGTGGCTGGCGAGTAAATGGATGATATGGGGCGAGTGGCATATTTGCTCTCGCCTTATTTTGGTCATCGTTATATTTAAGGCTGTGAGTGCTGGATGTGGGGGCGCTTTTTTATTCCTGATTATGTCTCTTGCTCCGTAACCCTTGATTCAGTGACCTGCGCGGCATAGCTAACTTCAGATGATTCAATTGGTTTTGACATGGAGCGCCCTTATTCCGCACGTATCTTACTCAAGCCGGATCATGCGCGTGCCAAAGCTCGGCTGAGCAAGAGACATCATCAGGTTTTTATTTGCATCTTAGGTGATATGCAAATATTGCATAAAGGGCTTGATGTTGTTGATTGTGCCTTCCACTGGCGCTGTGCGTCCCTTTAAACTGTTGCTTTGCTCAATAGCCTGCCGATGAAATTAATTCGAGCTTTATCTACACCTTGGCGTGCCGCTAACAATCCCTTATTCCTCTATCAGCACCATCGTTTAATCCATGCGCTGCGGGTGACCTTGGCCTTTGCTTTTGGCCTGATCATTAATCTTGGCTTGCCGATCCAACACGGAAGCTGGATGTTGGTGACCATTGTGGTGATGCTCGGCAATGTGCCGCACTTAGGTGCAGTGGCGCAGAAAACGCGGCAGCGCACGGTGGGTACGACCGTTGGCGCGCTTGCGGGGCTGCTTGCAATTGCGTTCTATGGTGCATCGCCCTTGCTTTGTTATCTTTGGATGGGCTTGGTGGTGTTGTTCAGTGCTTATCACGCTATTGGTAAGGCGGGTTATACTGCACTGACGGTTGGGATTACCTTGGTCATTGTGGCCGGGGTTGGGGATGGTACGGTTTCTGAATCACTCTGGCGCACGGCCAATGTTGCTTTAGGCTCTTTGATTGCCATTGTGGCAGCGTCTTTATTCCCGCAGCGCGCCTTAGATCATTGGCGATTTTTGCTGGCAGATAATTTGCGTGAATCAGCGCTAATGTATAGCCGTATTGCTCGGCGTGCGCCGCTGGATATGGAAGCGGCACTAGGGCGATTTAATACTCGCTTAATCGCCATGCGCGGCTTAATTTCTTCCGCTGCTAGCGAATGCGAGCAAAGTACAACGCGCTTTGAATCGATTCAGCGTGGGCAGCGTACGCTTTATAGCGTGTTTGATCGAATGAGTGATGTGGCTAGCAAAAATGCCGAGCCACTGTCTGACAAAGGCGTATTTCGCAAAGCGGTGGTAAAAACGCTATTTAGAGCGGCGCATGGGATTCGTTCTTTGCATCCTGAAATGTTGCTCAATAACCTGCCGGTGGCTGATCAAAGTGCGAGCGCTTGTTATTGGTTGAGTGCAGAATTAAGCCAAACAACGCTTCGTTTATGTAATGAATTACTATTACTCATGCCCGCTATTGAGGTATCGCAACAAGGCTTACAACCTTTAAATCCGCAGGATGTAACGCACAATTATGATCAATGAGATTATTTATATTGATCAATCTATTTGATATAGGAGTGATAACTTGACGCAAGTCTATTCTGTAAAACCAGTTGTGGCCGCATTTGATTTTGATGGCACGATTACCACAAAAGACACTTTTATCCCCTATTTAAAAAAAGCTTTTGGCAAACGCGCTGTCTATTTAGCTTTATTTTCTTTAGTGGGAGAGGCGATTAAAGTTGGCGTTGGCATCTCTAATCGGGATAGCTTTAAAGAAAAAATAGTGGCTAAATTATTTGTTGGTCAATCGCTCGATAAATTGCAAGCAATAGGCAAAGAGCATGCAAAAGAAATAGAACGCTGGTTTCGCCCCGCCGCAATTAAGAAAATACATTGGCATAATCAGCAGGGGCACCGTTTGATTATGGTAAGCGCATCGCTTGATCTTTATTTGGAGCCAATGGCCAAGCGGCTTGGCTTTGATGAATTACTCTGCACCCGCCTATCTGCCAAAAACAATGTATTAAGTGGCCGCTTATTAGGCGCTAATTGCCGTGGCATAGGAAAAACAGTACAGCTTGAATTGCTAGTCGGCCCGCTTGCAGGTGTAGAACTCTATGCTTACGGCGATTCTGCAGGAGATAAAGAAATGTTAGAGGCCGCTATGCATCCATTTTTTAAACCTTTTATTGCCAATTAAAATTCCCGGCTTGATCAAAATTTTATTTGATCAACAAAATCGGGATCAACATCCTTGGCAAAGGCCAAGCAATAGTCATAGTATTCTTGTGATCCCCATGCAGAAATAATTGAAGATTTATCAATTTTATTCATAATAACGGGCAGTATTTTGGCATCTTTAGCAATGCATGCAAACTTACCAAAGTTATTGAAATTCCACATGTCGGGGTAATCATGCACAATACGCTCAAGTCCTTTCCGCATCAGTGGCCATTCAATTTGCCCATTGCTAAACATCTTGGGGGAGTAAAACAACCAATTTAAGCGGGCATAAAGACTAGGCCCCAACGTAGCTTGAGTTTGTTTTACGGCTTGCTCAACAAATTCGCGGAACTCTTTTTTTGAGCCATGCCAAAACTCTGAATGGTAAGAGGCTGCGGTGAAATAAAGGGGGATATAAAGAGGGAATTTTTTAGTTGCTTCATCATAGAGTTTATTAAATTCCACCGCCTCCCGGCCTTGAGCCAAAGCGATTAATAGCATGGTGGCGTACCAGCCAGGATCATTGCTATATTTGGGACTAATTTTTATTAATTCTGATTTTGCTTTGTTGGTATTTTCACTAAACAAAGCCCATCTTTCCTTGCTAACGGAGTTTGAAAAACCTGTGCCCCGTATACTCCAGCCATATTCAAGGTAGTAGAGGGCATTGGCGATTTTTGCAGTGCCAGATTCCGGTTTTTTTAATTGCCATTCAAGTAATACTTTCTTTTTTTTCTGCCAATAATTTTTGGATGGGTTGTTTGAACATTTGTCGGTTATGCACCCAGCTGTTCCTGCATAAATTGCGGCCAATAAAGGCAACCCTTCTGTCGTCATTTCATTGTTTTTCTTAGCCTTAGCGGCGGCTTGATCAATTTCGTCAAATTGTTTATTGTTTAATAATTGCTCGTATTTTTGTTGAGCAAGGGCGGATGGTTTTAAATATGTAGCAGAGTAGGCGTGTGAATAACAGACCAATAATAAAACAAGGGATGCTTTAAGTGATGTTGTTTTCATTATTACTGATCCTTTGCTTAAGAGTAGTAAGCTCAAAGCACTAACTGCTTACATTTTGGCTTTGTACAATGAAGTACAAATTTTCTGCAGTATAGCGGGTATTTTTAGGCGCAAAAAAGGATGTGGTTTGGTTGGGCGTAAAAAAGCCCACATAAGATAAGTGGGCTTTGAAATTTGGTTCTCTGCCAGCTAAAAATGTAGCCAAGTGTTAGTGGTTTTTCAAAAAAATGAACGCTGGCTAATCCTTTGGATAAAAGACTTTTTAGATCAGACTGAGGCGTAAAGAGAAAGGCGGTTTGATAGGCTTTTAAATTAGCTTGTGCGACTCTTTGAATTTTTTCATATGTATCTGGATTTATAGGCTGCTCTATCACTGAGGCTAAATCACTGGCTGGTGTTTCTCCTCCTGCCAGACCAAATATTTTTTTCCAGAGCTTGCTGCGCAACTGATGGACGCACAGGCTAACAGGCACAGGGTTTTTACCATCTAGTTTAATGTGTACTGGGCTATCGTCACGAATAATCACCGCCAATTCAGAATCACCATCCCCCATCATGCTGCGATCATTAATATTGGCGCTGCCTAATATGGCCACGCGGTCATCTGCAATAAGTAGTTTGCTATGTACATATATTTGCTCGAATAACTGGGGACAGAAGTTCGCAGTAACAGTAATTTAGCTAGCGGGTTAAAGTCCCGTCCGAGGAATTGTCCATGCGCCTCGGTAGTACGAAAGAGCGGCGTTTGAGTAATCAAGGGTCGTGAGTTTTTTACGACAAAGAGGCAGACCGTAACGCAAGTGAACCTAGAAGTAGCCTCGTTAACATTGCAGTTGCCGACCTCGTTTCTGTATAGGGAAGGCCGTTGTGCGGATGTGTTGGCAATGGAAGCCACAT
>Ga0247722_10000041_pt1 | contig 83506 bp, 94 predicted proteins | sample MSEWelMarce3H_FC_FD_189094 | JGI IMG/M metagenome (GOLD analysis project Ga0247722, IMG submission 189094) | Subsurface sediment microbial communities from gas well in West Virginia, United States - MSEEL Well Study Marcellus 3H_FC | ecosystem: Environmental > Terrestrial > Deep subsurface >...
GCATGTTCCCCCTAGGCCTCGCAGAGTAATCAGGGGGTTGGAAGGTCCGAAGGACCGACAGGGAGGCTTGCGTCCCCCTAGGCCTCGCAGAGTAATCAGGGGGTTGGGGGGAGGCTTGCGCCCCCCTCCCCTAGCCAAAGCTTGTATATTGTCCTAGTGCACTCCAAGCACCACCTTGGTAAAAGAGTGTAACGGATTCCACTTCGAATTTACTTGCCGCCGGTGTTGGCGTTGTACCATTAAACCAGTTAATAGTTGTTGCTGCACCAGCAATTTGTAAGGCATTCATATAATAAGGAGTAGCACCTTGTACTAGATTTTGCACAATAACGTAGGATCTGTTAGAAGTTGTTGGTAAATTGGTAATATTACCTGTGAAGTTGCCCGTCATTGATGAACAATACCAGATTGATGCATTATTCCAATTAAGTGTTGTTGTCGCTGCAGGATTAATAATTGTTGAAAATGACTCACCTGTTTGTGTAAACCAGGCTGGCCCCCATGTATTTGTAGCAGACCCCAATTGATACGTTGCATTTGATGCTGGTTCAATATTAGTATATAATTGAACAGTTGTTGGTAGAATATTAATATTACTATTATATCCATATGTCGCTGTACCAATATTATAGACTTGTACTGCACCAGTGGCTCCTGCTGTTAGAGTTGCCTGGGGACCTGTTGCTCCTGTTGCTCCTGTAGAGCCATTAGTACCTGAGGGACCAGTTGCCCCTGTTGCTCCTCCAACAACAGGCAAATATACAATATTTGAAATTGTTGTACCTGCAGTGTAAAGGTTAATACCACCACCATACAAAGCTACACCACAACTTCGAGTTGCTCTCAATATACCATTCTGGAAATAGAATACCTGTGTATTAATTACATTAATAGTAAATACATCTGTCAATAAATATGGTATTGCTGGGTCCTGTTCATTATTATCTACAATAATTCTATAAGTTGATCCACCCGAAGTAGAGAAACCGAAACCATATGTTAAACCCGATGCTCCTAAATACACCGCCTTTTGATTCGTATTATCATTTAGACCAAAAGTAAATGATACGGAAGGATAATTTGGAGCAATACTTGATGTACTAAGTCCTGTTACATTTAGGGTAACAGAGTTAGATGTTGCTGTTGATTGGTTACCTGGTACAATAGTAAAAGGTCCAAGACCCTGAGGACCAGTGGCTCCAGTTGCTCCTGTGGGACCTGTTGCTCCTGTGGGACCTGTGGCTCCAGTTGCCCCTGTTGCCCCTGTTGCTCCTGTACCACCCCCGGAAGGACCGGTTGCACCGGTTGCACCTGTTGCTCCATATAAGTCACCATTCTTATAAAAATTTCCAGAAAAGCTAATATCGCCACTAACCGCTAAACCACCCGCAACTGTTAATGATGATACATCCGAATTTGATAATACAAACTTATACGGTGATGTAATAAACACAGCATCATTTGTCATGTTAAGCGGAAAAATTGCAGACATCTTTATTATATAACAAGATTTCAACCATGGACATAGATCTAAACAAGAACATGTAGTAAAACCAGAATGCCAAGCCCCGGAGGTCTTTTACAATTAGTTGCACAGGGTAAACAAGATGTTTTTTTAACCGGTAATCCTCAAATATCCTTTTATAAGGTTGTATATCGCCGTTATACTAATTTTTCTATTGAATCAAGTCGAATGTACTTCGAAGGTACACCGAACTTCGGTCAGCGAATCACTTGTCTAGTCCCACGATTCGGTGATCTGCTTGGAACAATCTTCTTAGAAGTGACATTACCAGCCCTCACACTCGCATCAAATGGATCAGCAGTTAGCTATGTGAATTCCATCGGCCATGCACTAATTGAAGAAATCACCTTAGAAATCGGTGAACAAGAAATCGATAAACAAACTGGTCAATTCATGGATCTCTGGACCCAGTTATCAGTTCCGGCCGGACAACGTGATGCATTTAATGTTATGGTTAAACGTGATGATTTCTATACAGGAACCGAATTTACAGGTCAGCAGAAAATCATTGTTCCCTTACAATTCTGGTTCTGTCGCAATCCTGGTAATTATTTACCACTGGTAGCCTTACAGTATCACCCTATACGAATCAATATCAAACTCCGTTCATTACAAGATATGGCCTTCTTTGATATTACTACGGTTCCAGATCCTTGTGCACCTGGGCTTCTTAATCCCGTATCAATTGAATCAATTATGATGTGGGGTGATTATGTTATGTTGGATAAGGAAGAACGTCGACGCTTTGTTTCCGCCACACATGAATATCTAATTGACCAGGTTCAATATACACCGAAGATCGGAATTCCGGCTGGCAACGCATTAACCAATGTCAAGCTGGATTTCAATCATCCAATTCGTGAACTGATCTGGTATGTACAACGTGATATTATGTTGAATCGTCATGAATATTTTAATTATTCATCACGCTATATTGACGAATATTTTGTTGGCTGTAACGACTCGCCAACAGACATCATGTTAAGCGCCAAAATACAATTAGATGGTCAAGATCGATTTGATCGTCGTGAATCCTCACACTTCAGTTTAACACAACCTTTCCAACGTCATACTTTCACTCCGATCTTTAAATATATCTATGTATACTCTTTCGCACTCCGGCCAGAAGATGTGCAGCCATCAGGTTCCATGAATGCAAGTCGAATTGACAGTTTCAATCTATTAATTGACGTCAATACAGCTTTATGGAGTCCACCTGCATCCGCGGCATGTAATATTGGTAATTGCCATACAGTGGTTTATGCAACAAATCATAATGTATTACGTGTTATTGACGGTTTCGGTGGGCTTCTGTTCAAGGTGTAAGAGTAACGCTACGGCCAGGCAAACGCTAAACCAAAGGTTGGAGACAAACGCTAAGCGGTTCAATGTCATACTATAAAGCATCATATGATAAATAGTATGGCTGCAGCAGTTGATCCTAATAAAAAAGGCCTAATTAAGGATGTTAAGAAGGATATTATTAATCAACCATCAACAATTTCATTGTCTGAAACATCTTCTAATAGTAAACCTGCTTTGCCTGAAACAAAACTAACTACTATTGAGGAAAAGTCAGTGACACCTAATAGTGATACTACTAATAACAATAATGCAACTGAAGCGAAACCTGCTGCCAATAACGCGACAGAAGCCAAACCTGCTGCCAATAATAACGCAACAGAAGCGAAACCTGCTGCCAATAATAATGCGGCAGAAGCGAAACCTGCTGCCAATAATAACGCAACAGAAGCGAAACCTGCTGCCAACAATAATAACACAAATGTAAAAAAAACAGCTAATAATAACACAAACACATCATCTAATGGGGCAAATAACGAAAAGTCACCCAATAAACCTTTTTTCCATTTAACCCAAAAAGAATTTTGGGGCGGACCTAATGCAAGTTATTCAATCACACAATTTCTATCCATATTTCCACTAACTGGACTTCTAGGACTTGATCATTATTATTTACGATCTCCACTAAGTGGTCTATTAAAAATGATTGTAAATATGCTTACTTTTGGTATGTGGTATTTATATGATGCTGCTCAAGTAGTGGGTGAAGAGGAGCTAGTTCGTAAGAATGGGCTTAGTTATCCGCTAATAGGATCGCTTGGTCTGGGTGCAGGTATTTTTACAGGCGGCAGCAACAATAGCAATCAAAAAGGTGGCGGCGATAATAATAAAAAAAGTGGATCTCCCTTAATGTTTTTATTATATTGTATTTGTGTTTTAGTACCGTTACCCTTCGCTCTTGATCATTTCATTGTTGGTGACACTAAGGGTGGAATTGTGAAATTAATCATGAACTTCGGTGTTGGATTTCCAATGATTTTCTTTGGCGGCTTCTTCCTAATCTTCTTTGCAATCTTCTGGGGACTTATATCAACTTTCCGTCTTTACTTCCAGACCGAAGATGTACTTAATAAAGGTATTGTTCGTGTTTTCCCTGCAACTATCTTCATGGACAAATACTTCTGCACAAAGTTGGGACCTGATCCTGATTGTGGCGGCGAAGCCGAAGAATCGAAGGGCTTCCTATCTGTTATTATGGACTCATTCAAATCATTATCTAGTTCCTTCAATCAAATACCAATTGTAGGTAAATTCGCATCTGCAGCAACCACGGCAGCATCTGCTGCAACTTCAACAGCTGCAACCACAGCTTCAGGATTTGCAACCGCAGGTATGACTGCAGCAGCACTGGGACCAAAGATCGGTTCCGAAGTTTTACAAGAAACTGCTAAACTTGGTAATCCTGATCAATACATTTCTAAAAATAAACAATTAGGTGGCGGCGTAAATCAAAGTGATGCAGGTCCTATTATTTTCATTGCACTGGCTGTAACTGCGGCGATTGGCGTATTTATGGCCAAATTCAGAAACTTAGACACAATAGATGTCTTACCCCGCTCCGTTCCAACCCTTATTCGCTCAGTCCTCGGCACAAAACGCTCCTGGTTCCCTTCAGACTTCAATGATGACCCTCCAGTCCCAGGAGCAGTTTGAAAATGAAATCTGGACTACGGAGCAAAACCGCGATCGCAGCATTTTTGTCTATTTCACAGCTAAATGGTGTGGTGCATGCAAACGCCTTGATCTTCCATCACTTCAGGCAGAAGCATCCAAGGCCCTCTGGTATAAATGTGATGTAGATGAAAACAATTATACGCCGTCGTTCTGCGACGTGAAATCACTTCCGACTATCCTTTGTTTCCGCAATAAACGTGTTATCAGTCGTATTAGCAGTTCAACCAATCAAGATGTTGCTAATTGGATTAAACAAAACAATAACTAAAAGTGAAGCCATATTAACCGCAATCGATTTCTACCCTACATTGTAAACAATAATTAGATGTCAGTTTATGATTATGTAATTATTGGAGCAGGTCTCGCCGGCCTGCATTGTGCACGACGACTGTTAGATGCACAACCTCATCTAAAAGTTATTATTCTTGAAAAATATAATTATATTGGTGGTCGTGTTGTAACATTTAGACGAAGAATACCTGGAGTCGGTCCTGTTCAATGGGAAAATGGTGCAGGTCGTGTCCATAGTACACATAGATTGGTACGCTCCTATATGTCACGTTATGGTTTGACATGGAGTCCAATAGATGATGACTATTATGTACAGGATCGCGATGGTGACGACCTTCGACGGTCCACGTTCCCTGATAGGATGTTAGACTACTTTACTCCGCTGCAATTCTTACCTGATGGCATTTTACAGAAGTCTACAATCGAAAAACTTTTAACGAAGGTTGTTGGATCTAGAGATGGTAAACAACTATTAAGTGAATTTCCTTATAGAGCCGAAGTAAATACTTTAAGAGCAGACGAAGGACTTCGACGTATGTTAGCAACGGATGATGTTGTTGGAGGAGATTTTGGTGTCTGTGTAGAAGGTTTAGATAAAATAGTCGAAGGAATTGCAGCCGATGTTACTGATGCCGGCGCGACAATTCTATTAGGAACTACTGTCGATCGCATAATAAAACAGGATGGAAGTCCAATTATCTATGTAGAAACAAATACCGGTACATCGTCAACTAAAAGAATCTTTATGGCACACAATGTAATTTCTGCTCTTCATTCGAATGCTATGAAGTATATCGAAGGACTTGCAGATTGGCCGCTTTTGAATGCGGTTGCAATGCGACCATTACTACGAATATACGCTGTTTTCCCGAAACCACTATTCCTTACAACGAAGGTTGTATTTGCATCAAATCCACTGCGATACTATATCCCTATTGATGTAGCACGTGGTATCTGTATGATTTCATATACAGATGCTGACGATACGCAAACATGGATGCGCGATGCATCCGCGGCGGACTTGGAGCCGTTAGAAAAAAAAATCATGGCATGTTTCAGACGTGCATTCCCTTTAGAACGCATTCCTGATCCAATTTATCTTAAAAGTCATCCTTGGCGGGACGGCTGCACTTATTGGTTACCTGTGGCTAAGGCGGCCACGGCGCCGGTTAATGCGACTGCAGCGCCAGCTAAAACGGCGCCGGTTAATGCGACTGCAACGCCGGTTAATGCAACTGCAGAGCCCATACCTGAAGGCCCCCATCAAATTAAGCCCAATATTTGGGCATGTGGTGAATCATTTTCACCTGATAAACAATGCTGGATGGAAGGTGCATTAGAATCTGCGGAACAATTGGTTCAGCATTTAATTGGCGATCACAATTAGAAATGGCCGCCCTAGATGCACATGTTTTTGTTGCCCTTGGACACATATTCCTAATTGTACCCTTCCTCATTTACGTCGGTATTGAGCGATCTGCTGTGCCCGGCTATATATTTACTGCATTATTGGCAACCGGCGCTATGATTTTCTTATACCATGGCTACAAGGCGTTTATTCGTGTTGCTAAAGGCAGCCCTTATGCATGGGTAAATATTATTCATGTTGCTTTCATTGCACCACTGCTATTATACATAGGTTTTAAGGGTCGCGATACGCCACGCTATGCCTATGAACTTCTTTTAATGGTTGGCTTCGCTGCACTCGGCTATCATCTGTTTTCACTTATTCGGTCAATCCAGGTATATAATAATGAAATACAGGCTAAGGCATAAGCTCCCCCATACACTCTTAAAAAATACAATACAGTGGGGCTTAAAGGCCCTCCATTGTCCGTGCGAATTCACTATCAGGAGGAATAGCGCCATTATCAAATAGACAGCTACTCAGATGATAATATATCCCTGCCTGTGAACCGCATGTATAATTGCATAAGCCACATGACCATTGTTGACCAGTGCGTTTAATCATATCATCATTAATGTATTCGCGCCCGTGCATACGAATACAATGGGTGCGTACATTTCCTTTACGAATATCTTCAAAATCACAATCGTCAAATGGACAGACATATTTATCGACAACATCCTCTAATTGTTGAGCGTGTTTACGTTGTTTGTGCAATAACAACTCTTGTTTTTGCACAAACCCTTTTTTGCAAATATTACATTCATATGGCAATTTCCCTTCATGTGTTTGCATATGATAAAACATAGTATTTTGTTTCTCTTTCACTTCTCCGCAATGCGGGCACACAAAATGCCCTGCTGCATTCTTAGTATATAATGGTTTGCGCTCTGTTGCTGTACTTTTAATTGTAGATACAACCGATGATGCAAGCCATCCAATAAATGACATTTCTTTCAGCGTTTTTTAAGACCGAAAAAAAATTCAAATTTTTCTAGGGGAGGGGAACCCTGCGTGGCCGTATTATTTCATTGACTGAATGAAGGCCCAAATATCATCAGCACTATGCATTTTGACCGATAAATCAGAATTATTAAATTGCATCACCTTAATTGGTGTTGATTCAATCCAGCGCTTGTGATATTTATCCAAATTCCGCAAATAATCCAAAGGAATTTCCATTTCACCATCGCGCCCTCTACCCTTAATACGTTCCAAACAGGTTTCAGGGCCAGTATTCACATAGACAAGTGCATCAATCGGCGCAACTCCATCCAACATTTCATACCATCTATGATAGAGATCCCATTCAATTCCATCAAGCTTTCCATCATCGCGCAACATCTGCGCAAAGACATTTTTATCAGTTTCTAAACAGCGTTCAGTAATGAATATATTATGAATAGCTTTTGATGGATCGACAACGCATTCATTTTCCCAAGCCGTTACAGCCTTACGAATATTTTGTGCACGACTCAAAATCGCACAATTCTGAAATGTATATGACCACCGTTTAATATCCTTATAAAAGACATGTAATAGTGATTCACCTTCTTCATTCTTAAGTGAAGTCCATGTATCGAGTGGTTCATCGATAAAATGAAGCTCTGGATATTTTTCACGAAGTGATGCTAGTAAAGTACTTTTACCTGAACCAATATCTCCTTCAATGCTAATAATAACAGGTTTGATACCACTATTCGACATTTTTCTTACAAACATATTGGCTTCTTAAAGGGGTCAATTTTTGCGGTCCTCGCTAAGCGCAGCTTAGCTCTGAGTCCGAGTCCACAATCTTTGATTGCGGGCGAGGTCCTCACCAAGCGCATACCGGGTAATAAAAAAAAATTATGGGCCCTCAAGACAATAGTTCAATAATTGTATTGTAATGGTCGGTTGTTGGTATAAAAGGAATAGAGTCACTGTGTGACGAGCGTGATAGCAAAGGCATGATCGGGACGAGTTCCACAGGACGTGTCTCGTACTTCTCAGCGCTTGTCTTTGCTAGTATAGCTCGCTTCATGGCGGTATTTCCCATTAGATCACGCGCACTTCGATCAATGCCTGGTATTGCACACAAGTGACGGACTGAGTCCACGTCACATGCGCTAATAGCCAACATTAATGGTGTTTGCCCTAAATGGTTCCTTGCATTCACGTCCAAGCCACGCTCAATTAGGAGCGCGACAAGTTCATGACGGATTGCAAGAGTTTGATGGAACGACATATAGGGCATCTTATTATAGCCCCAATTCATTGCCAAATGTAGCAGCGAATTCCCTTCGCTGTCGATAAAGTCCGTGGCTGCATTCTCTTCGATGAGCCGACGGATAACATCTAGTGTTGCCTGTGCGTCTGTGGTATCGCCGAGCATGAACTTCAAGCCCTTGATAGCGTAAGACAATGCCGTGTAGTTCGCGTGGTCGCGAGCATTGACATCAGGTGATGCGGCAAGGACGGCATTCAAAGCCTCCATCCGCCAATTGTGTATAGAATGATGGAGCACTGTACGCCCATCATTGTTTGTTGTATTTATATCTAGTCCCGCCGCCACCAAAGCTGTGATGGCGTAGGGATTGACATGTTTTTCTGCAGCATGGAGGAACGAATCTCCGTTCTCATCGCGCATATATAAATCTGCTCCCGCTCGGAGCAACTTTTGCAGGACGACACCCTTCTCTGGAGCAGTATCGTCATTTGCCTTTGACAATGCGATCCATTTGTAGATCACACTGTTTTTGAAACCGACTGGGTGCGTTACATCCGCCCCTGCCGTTAAGAGCCTATCCACAACTTCATGGAGGCCCATCCACATTGCAATACCAATTGCAGTGTCATCATCCAATTTCTCGTTGGGGTCATATCCATCATCAAGTAACCTGATAGCCTCTGCTATCTTGGCCCGCTTATTACTCTGTACACGGACATTCCAAGAAGCCAGAGTGGCTGAGGGGTCGTGACATTGATAAAGCGTCCAAATGATTGGGTTCGCTTCCTTGGTGAGTGGATTGAATTGCATAGTGCAAGTTCGTCTTTTATAACGTTTGATAGAGATTTCTATTAAATCAATTTTATTATTGTATTGTTTACGACGTAATTCTTAACCCCTAATATCCGCAAATCCATCGTCCATTAATAGCATCCGTATTACCTGCACCATTCATTAATTGTTGTTTTGCAGCCGCCGATAAATCATTGTGGGAAAAATAGGTCGCAATTGTCAAATGTTTTGATTGACATGACGCTTGTTTTATCATTGATCCAATATAATATGCATCATCCTTTGCCCAATCATCTAATTGTTTAATTGTGGCGGCACGCCCCAAAGCTATAGAATGAATAGGAGGTACACCTGATCCGCACCAAAAAGTAGATCCAACTAGCATATGATTACCATCATGAACTTCACTGTTATTTAGAAATTGTATATTTTTACCAGGAGATTTTGCAATAAATTCAGATAAAATATCACTATTACGACTTATTGGTTGAAGACCATCTCCTAATAGTTCAATTGTCCCTGGAACAACATATACCTTCTCCCAATTATATGAACAATAATCTAAAAGTTTTTTCGATGTCTGTACATGTGATCCATATAACATGAAATTATTTCCAAGCAATACAAGATGTTCATTAATATCTGTAGTTTTTAGACATTGCTTAATTTGTGCCAATAAATTCGAACGAAATTGCAACTTCATTTAATTATTTAATAACGCAAATCTTTATATTTATAAAATTGATTGTTTAATATTTTACTATCAAAAGTAATAGAATTAGCATGATTAAAAGAACAGGTGAATGCATTCTTATTGCATTTACAGCATATTTTATGCATTGTAAACCAGATATTTCACGCGATCAATGTAACTCACTCATACTAACTGTTAGGATGAAGGATTCTACAGCTCAATTTCTACAACGACATGAAATTATGACCACAAAACAATTACAGAAACATAAGAATAACAAGAATTATCGAGGAGAAATATGTCTATCATAATTTCTATGTTTTTTGATAGAACTTTCAAAATAAAATTGAAACCTATAATGTTATGAAGTTTAAATTAATACCCCTTGCTATTACAATGAATCGCAATACTATTCTTGGAATCGCCGCTGCTATTGCAGCTGGTTTCGCTATTTACTCGTTCGTGGAGAAGAAACCTCAAAAGAAGAAGGAGGCTGCCAATCGCAAGCCTCCTCAAAAGAAGAAGAATCCTGATGATACAAAGTCCAATCATAAGAAGGACAAGAAGGACAAGAAGAAACGGGGGCCAGCCCCCAAAAAAACAGCATAAATATTTTTTATAGGGGGACTCTGAGCGCTTATAGCCAACACACATTTAAATGTAAGAAACATGGAAAATCCTCGTATTGCAATTCTAACTCTTGTTATTGGTGCGGATTATAGGAGGAATCTTGCATCTTGTCTTGAGTCGAAGCGAGCATATGCTGCTGCGCACAATTATAAATACTTCGAAGGAGATGAGACATGGTGGAATCGTGATAGGCCGATTGCATGGTCTAAGGTTCTTTTCTGGCAACATATGCTTCGAACCGAAGGAAAAAACTTCGACTATTTTTGGATATCAGATGCAGATGTACTTATTACCAATCCTAAATGTCGTTTGGAAGATCATGTACTTCCACTCCTACCATCTACAGCGGATCTTATGTGGAACAAGGACGCATGGCATAACATTAATAGTGGTAATATGATCTTCCGTTGTAATTCTACTTGGCTTCCGAAGTTTTTAGATCAGGTATGGAATCACACTGAAGATTTATATCATATTTGGTTCGAAAACTTCGCAATGATACGTATATGTGAAACTGACAAAGATGCATTCAATAAATCTTTTATTAATACTGATCATAAAAGATTTAATGCTTATTTGAGTGGAAAACCACAAGAACCTTTGTGGGAACCTAGTGACTTCCTTGTCCATTATGCCGGCGTATATGATGGCCGGCGTATTAAGGCACTAAGTGAAGAAATTGCTGCTGGCAAAGTTCCACGTATCACATTCAATTAGATTGTCGTGTAATTTTACGTGTGCGAACTCTGAGTCTGGCTGTATTCTTCCTACTATTGTTGTTTTTGTTCTTCCTGCTATTGCTCTTTTCATGCAAAGCCCATAAAGTCGCCGCGAAATAATCTTCACAGGCATCCTTCGTCATAATTTGCCTGCCGAGCTCTAAAGACGCAGCAGAAATAATCTTACATTCTGCATCATGAGCAATACACCATTCGATACGTTCTATCAGATCTGATAGATCTCCTGCAACTGGTACATAATGAACCCAAGGTTTCATCATATGTTGAAACCAGACTTGTGACCCTGATTCTTGTAATAGTATCACGGACCCAAGTAACAGACTTATACCGAGACGATATGCAGCGACATTGCCATCAATATGAACAATATATTTGTATTTACTTTGTTCATTAAAAGGAATAGGTTTCACCTTATATTTATTATATTTTTTCGAATCAATATAACCAACGCGTCCAACTCGATGTACTTTCGGATTATCTGAATAGCTAACAAGCCCTGCATTTAAAATCGTCGAATGTGATCGTCCTAAAGCAGCCACCTTCATACGCATATTTGTTTGTTCAGTGAATCCACACCCTGTTGCGGATCCACGGAACACTGCAACCGGCTTCTTATCTGACCACTTAATTGTAACGTCTCGTAAACCTGGTCCGCGCACATAAATCCAATCATCGAATGTCGGCATAGGAATATCCGCATAATTGTCGTGACTGTTACTGTTCAGCAAAGGGTAATAACGGAACTGCGATCCGAGACCAAGGGGCTTTAAGCCACCCACTAAGTCAACAAGTGGATGCATGCCGTCTTTTCTGATAAGTGTTTGGTCTGTACGACTCATAATATAAAAACCATCGGGTAGCTCATATCGCCGATTAACAAAAATGAGGAATCGTCCGTAAAAGTCTTGTAAATAGTCTAAATCTTTGCCTGCAACGAAGTCATCATCATTAAGAGACCATTTTCTTAACAGACAACCTATGACACGGATGTCATTACGCCGATGTATTTTTTTATCAAGAGTAATCTCTTTAGCGGTATGAGGAAAGTCTAAATCATGATTGAGTTCTTTCAAATATTGGCGATGCTCATTCGCTGTTACAGGATTCCCTAAATGTATTACTTTTACAAATTTACCATTGCGAACTATAAAAATCGCAATGCGTGCATGTAATCTGTCATTTATAAATGTTAATGTATTCATTGCTGCAGTCTTTGTTTGTGACCATTTCGACCATTTGACATTCGGATGCACTGGTACAAAATTATTAATGTGTGGCGGAGCAGGACCGGAACTAGTATCAAAAAATAATTCTTTTTCTAAATCCTTTGTATTTTTGATATTAATCAATTCAACCTTTTCCATAGGCGCTTCAGCCTCAGCCATATCCTATTATTGGAACACACATTGTGTACACCATTGGCGGCGTATACGAAGTTTATCATAACGCGTCCAATAAATCTGTTGTAAGACATCTACATCACGATCCGCTGAATGTGCATCCGCAGGCGGTTTAATGCCAAAGGTTGCAGTCCAGAGCTCATCCAGTTTAGGCCATTTATAAGACGCATATCCGTTATTACTCGGTATCTTTAATTCATCTGTTGCCTTCATCATTGTACAAAATTGTGCATCCGCGGACGGCCACCATGTTAATGGATCGTTGAGACGCCATTTATAAGCATTTAACATAACATTCATATCAAAATTCAAATTATGCGCCACAAGGCGCCGGCAGCCGGTTACATCACGACGGAATGCCGTCAAGACTTCCTCTAATGGACGCCCTACACGCTCAGCATGTTCATGCGTAATTCCATGAATGGCCGTCGATTCTGCATTAATGCGCCAATTATCAGGACGTACAATATGATATTCCTTCCATAATAACTTCCCGCCAGAATACAGCATCCAGCAGATACTAACAATATCAGGCCAATTATTGGGACCCTCTAATGCTCCCTTTTTATAAGACTTCGGAAGACCATTTGTCTCCGTGTCGAAAATAATAACTTTGTCGGTTGTCGATGTCATGTTGTTTACTTCATACATTAATTATTTTAAATTTTCAAGTTTTCTTCTACTATAGTATAAATGCGTACACTTACTCTTTTCTTGATTTTAGCTCTCTTAAGCGTTCTCATCGTGAAGGAAGGCTTCGGAATGAGTCCGGGCACTTTAACACAATTAGAATCTACACACGTGGGTAATACTATGCCATCATATCTTCTATACTAAAAGATGGCCACGCCAGCAGAACAGGCTTCACGTCTCGGACGACTATTAGAAAAACGAATAGAAACACGATTCAAAGTCCATGGAGGATCAATAGAACTATTAGATGAAAATACGTTAGTGCAAGCCTACGGTGATTGCTGTTTTGGAATCGATCATTATTTCCGTTTCGGTTCCAAACAAATTCATGTACAAGACAAATGGGAATCACATGCACCTAAGCTCCGCGATCTCAGACATTTCGTTGTTGCATCTAACTCTTTAACAGCCAAAGTTCCCTTATTAGATGCACCGCTTCGTATATTCTTGAGCCGCCGACGCATTACTGCTCCTGAATCACTCTTTGTCTTACAGGCATCGCATACAGAATCTTTATCAGAATTCACAGACATTGAAGTCGCAACAGAATCATTATATAAACGAGTTTGCCAGCATTTCGGTATTGAGCAGAAGCCCTTAACCCCACAATTATTGGAGGAATTACAAACCTTGAAAGAAGAGCTATTACAAGAAGGACAGCAGCAACACCGGCTTATTGTTCCAATTATAGGATCTCTAAAAGTCTTTGCCGAAGATGTCGTACCGCCACTGCTAAAACAATTATATGGTAGCCCAGCTCAAGATATTATTGCGCATGTTCAAGATCTAGCAGTCCATAATATGGTTGGTTCAATTCTACGCTTCTTCAAGACTCGTAGAGCTACACCCTTAGAATATGATATATGGATTGCAACGCTCCAAAACCTTCGACCGATTCAGACACAAATGGAACAGGTCAATGCAGAAACCGGTCGACGAATCTTTAGTCGTTCGGAAATCGGTGAACCCGCTATTAGTCCCACAGAACAAGAACAATTAGTTGAACGTACACGACTTTTCAATCGAAATAGAAAGAAAGCTATTGTAACTGTGATTAAGGAAAATCCCAACTAGCAGGAGGACGAGCATTAACAAATATCGTATCGAAGGCGTGCTCTGTCGCTTTCCATGTTACTAAACAGTTTTGGATCCATTTATCGAAGTCTGAGAAGTCCGTTTCCGAAGTCAGAGATTTAATACGTTTTAATCCAGAAGCAACAGCAGTTCTATAAGCTATAGGATCTGACCGAAGTTTTCTTATTGCTGAACCGAAGCATGCTACATCATCATATGCACAATAATTTGCTGCAGCATTCGAAGTACATTCTCGAAGACCAGGAGACTTCGAGACAATTACAGGAACTCCTGAAGCCATTGCTTCTAATGCCACACGCCCCCAACTCTCAGACTTCGAAGGCATTATAACAATACCTGCACCTTCATAAATACGTCGCGGATCCTCTTGTAATGGCATATAATCCAGATTAGGAAGACGATCTTCGATCTGCTTCAAATATGCACCTTTAATACCCAAAAACTTTACATCAGGCATTGACTTCGCCAACTTCACTAATAGCTCTCCACCCTTATTCTTATTTACATTAAGAAGTACAACAGGTCCATCTATCACATGTCGTGAACGTGGCGTAAATCTATCAAAATCTATGAAGGGGCGCAAAATGGTATTATCATGGATTGTCGAATTTGCTTCTTTCTGTGTAATTGAATTGAATACTATACCAATCGGCACAGAAAATCGGGTCTGTAAGATATCATGCTTCTCTTTTTCTACATGTAAAAAATACACAATAGGTTTTTTGAAAGGTTCCAATACATCAATACTTTTAATTGTATCATAATTCTGACAGAAAAAAACATCAGCAGCCATGAATGCATCTGCCACTGCACGACTATTAGGATCAAATTTAATGCATTTGACGCCGTCGACGTCCCATTGTTGCCAATCAGGTAATACTACTATAATACGCCAGCCGAGACTAAGTAAATATTTATTCAATTCATGAGCAGTTATTTCTGATCCGGCCTTTACATTTGGCAAATAGGATCTCATTAACCAAACAATAGTTCCGGGTTTCCTCTCCGTGCGCGCCACAATTGAATCAAATTCTGATTTGGCTGCCCGGCGTGCTTCGCTCCAAAAATAATGCCAAAATGTGGCTCCAATTATACTGGCAATTATAATGACTCCGACTATAATGAGTGCCGTACCGGCATTGAAGGCAGTCCTCATATTCCTAATTGTATTGCCGTGAAATTTTCGACACTATAGTTAGAAATGAATACGCGTAAGAATCAGGCAGGTGGCGCAAAAATCGCTCTAGGCTCTAAGGCACAGGTATGGCATGGTAATGCTAGACATACTAGCGGTGGCCTCACTCGTAAGGACCTCATGAAGACGAAGTCCGGCCGCATCGTCAGTCGTCGCAAGCATGCAATCGGCATGAAGCGTATTAAGACATTGCGTAAGATGGGCTTCATCGCCAAGAAGGGTACCTTCAAGCTCTTCCGTAAGGGAATGCGCAAGACCAAGCGTCGCGGTGGCGGTGAAAGCGGCAGCGGCTCAGAGGAGGAAACTATGTAAATAGGCTCCAACTAAAAAGTGTCCGCAATAAAACGTAATAAACCCTTAATAACATCAGGCTTTCGTTTCAATTGAGGGACTTCCTCCGAAGTATTCCACCAATATAAATCATGCTTTAACTGTTTATTTAAAACAATCATAAGACCTGCTTGTGCAACACGCAGCTCTTTCAGAATTGCATTTACATCATGTGTGCCTGCACAATTAAGCCCTATTAGACGCCGATGTACCACAGAATATTCTGTTGACCCCAACTCCTTAACATACGGCATTATATGTATACTACAACTTTGTGATACATTGGTATCATCTGCAGGTCGAAGCACTAATAATGTAACAGCGGTTGGCATTTTTGAGAAAAATGCGTCAGGACAACGAACGATATCAGGAAATAATACAATTAATGTTCCAGACGGCGATTGATTAGATGCTGTTAAAATCATTGACAAATCACTATTATCTCGTGCTGTACATATAACAGTTGCTCCAATACTGTCCGCTAAAAGCCGATATACAGGATCAGCTGTTACACAAATAATGCGTGTAAAAGGTTCTCCTCCGATCAATACATTACTTACAAGTAACCTAATATATTGCATTGCATCTGCACCGCCTGGCAAATATGCACACATACGACGTCCCCTTAAAGATTCGTCAAATTCTTCCAATTGCACTATTGACATATTGCTCTAAATCAATTAAGAACCATTCAGTTTATATTCCCTCATTATTGTAGTAAATGTTTATGTATATTTTAAGGAACTACATTGTGTTATTGATTATCATGGTATTCATAGATGCTCCTTATTTGACATTAACCGCCTCTAATTTTAAACCAATGATTATGAAAATACAAGGTAGTCCCTTAGAATTCCGTATTTTAGCGGCCGTTCCTGTGTATTTAGGATTAGCCTATTTATTATTGCATGCGGAATCATGGCAGCATGCTGCAGCTATTGGTGCAGCTACTTATGCTGTATATGATTTCACTAATTACGCAACAATTAAAAACTATACATTATCTTTCGCAATCCAGGATACATTGTGGGGAGGTACACTTTTTGCGCTTACATGGCTCGCTGCAAAGAAATTGAATATATTATCCAAATAGAATGCACCTCCGTCAAGGATTTATTTTAATCGCTGTGCTATTAATTGGAGTAATTAGTTATGCCGCATATGATTACGCCCATAATAGTCGATTTCGGATTAGTGCAGCAGAAGCGAAAGAACTTTTACGACAGAAACAATTTAATATGGTAGTTGATGTACGAACTGGTTTAGAACGTGAAACGCTCGGCTTCTATCCTAATAGTATCCATATTCCTGCTGCTGACCTTGAAGAAATCATGCCAACACTCTATCCTAATAGAAATGCTCAGATTCTGCTTTATTGCAACACAGGACAGAGGGCACGTAGAGCAGCAGATATATTACATGAGCTCGGCTATAAAAAAGTGTTTTATATTGCAGAATCACACATAACATTAATGTAGCTCTGATGAATAAATATCATGAAGTGTTTCATTCAATTTAGATAGTCCAACAATTAGTACTTTGTAATAATAATTTCGAATACCAATTGTTACTTTAGAATCCGAATTTTCATAGTCTGTTATCAAAATTCGAATTCTTTCAGGTGCATCAATAATACGCCGCCTATAACTGTCAAAACTATTATCTTTATCAATATCGAGGCGAATTTGGAAACCAGCCCCAATTAATTGTTTGGCAACCTGCGATGCATAGGCCCCACATTCATAATGGCTTGTAATGATAAGAACTCGATCAATCATTTCTAATTGTAATTAAATAGTATAACATAGAAATAATACAATCAATTTTAATCCGATGACAATAATACAACTGCTATAACAGCGAAGACAATTCCAATTGTTTGGCGGAAGGTCACAACTTCTTTGAAGTAAAAGATACCTGCAGTTGTCACTAAAATATCGCTGATCACGTCCCATAATAAATTCAATACAGTTAGCGAAGTATATTTTAGACCAAAGAAAAATATAATAGGCTGTAATGCATATACTAATACAGGAAGTCCAAGCCATGCCATATTAGTAACTTGACCTGTACGTAGCATTTTCAGAAAGCTGAGATTGAATAAATCACTGATGGCCATTATGAATGCGAACATTATAGCATATAAATTCTTCATATCTCTTCTAATAGTAAGATGGCATCTGCTTCTGTTGTTTCTGGTGGCATTGTAGTTTATATTTTTCACCGGGATCTTCGGTTATATGATAATAATACCTTAATTGAAGCTGTTACATTCTGTCGTATACATAATTGCTCACTTCTTCCGGTCTTCATCTTTACACCTCAGCAAATTGATAATAATCGTTATCGTTCCGATGCATCAGTCCAATTTATGGTCGCAAGTTTGATGGAATTAGCAGATGACATTATCGCAGATGGTGGACGTCTATACTTCTATTATGGGGAAACTGCAGACGTTATCCAGAAAATCAAACCGGTTGCAATATTCGAAACTGTCGATTATACACCATTTGCTAAAAAACGATCCGAATCATTGAAAGCATTAGGAATTCCATATAATGAAGTTCATGACACTTATTTAACTATTCCAGGATCTGTCTTAACAGGTACAGGGCGCACATATCAGAAATTTACTCCTTTCTATGAAACAGCACGACGTCGCCATATTCCTGAACCCCGAGTAAAACCACGATCTATTCCATGGTTCCGTGGTAGATCACCCCTAAAAGTTTATGATGTACGCGATGCACTAGGAGAACATATTGAATCTATCCATGTACATGGTGGTCGTAGCGAAGGCCTAAAACTTTTAGCAAAAGTTCAATCCATTGACTACGATGCAGTCCATGATGTCCCATCAAAAGAGACGACTAACCTCTCGGCGCATAATCATTTTGGTACAATTAGCATAAGGGAATTCTATCATGCAGCTGATGGTAAACCATCCTTACAAAGACAGCTTTGGTGGCGTGACTTTTATGGGCATATTTGTAATGCATTCGAGGACTTATATGGCATAAGTCCCTATAAGTTTCAGGCAGAGGGTGAATCGGGTTATGCCGACTGGTCGAAAGATCGCGCTGTCTTTAATGCTTGGACCAAAGGAGAAACAGGTGTGCCTATAGTGGATGCAGCTATACAGCAACTTTTACAGACAGGCTATATGCATAATCGTGCACGCCTAATTGTTTCTAATTGGCTAGTGAAAGACAAAAATATTTATTGGCGCTGGGGTGAACGATTCTTCGCTAAACATTTAGTGGATTATGATTTTGCTCAGAACTTTGGTAATTGGTGCTGGGTCGCCTCAGTTCTCCCTTTTTCACAAGCCCCTTTCAGACGTCTTGATGCTGAGACACAGGCTAAAAAATTCGATAAAGATGGTGCTTACGTGAATAAATGGTTAAAATAATCCTCGCTATTCTGATTCTGCATAATCACTATTATAAGAATCGCACATAGCATCCATAAATTCACCGAAGTATTTACGGGCATCACAACATCCATTAAGATTTACTTCATGCTCCTCTTCTGGAACATTTTCAGAAGGAATATGAGTACAAGGCCATAAACAAAGATAGATACGTCGTGACATTAAGATATGTCGCACGCTATTCTTCCCAGCTCTGAGTCCGAAATTCCAATCCTCTGGCAGTTGCCCTTGTAAAAGTTCAGCTACACGTGCTTCCAATAGAGCCATATTATGTTCCCGCCCTGTAAACTCTTCCTTCAGAAGATAGAAGATCTCTTCTTCCTTCAAATAATCCGCAATATAAAAGTCCTTTCCTAAAGGCTCCGCAAGTTCATCTGCATGCTCAGATTCACAATGTGTTTTACACAATTCACTAGAAGTAAACGGTGTATAACAATAAGGGCATTTAATTTGCATTCTTCTAATAGTCGCCCGCATCCAAAGTTTAAGCACTACCTTCTTCCATCGGCAATTCATCTACATTCTCTCCTGCAGGTACAATCGGTGTAGGCAAAGATCCGACAGTTACACCATCATCATCGCGGTCATCAATAATAGTCTTAGTTACAGTTTTACGACTTCTAACAAAAAACACAACTGCCGCAATTAGGAGTGTAATGGCGAGAGCAATGCCACCGTAAACAATATAACTATCAGCCGGTAGATTAAACATTATATTTCAGTGATTGATTTTTTAACATATTTTGGGACGCATTGAAAGCCGGCCTTACCAATAGCACCCTCCCTCTATTAGACTCAGTCCTTCAGGTCGTTCAGGTGCACAAATCCATGCCTCATTCCAGAATTTATTTATGTCAGGATTAGTGGCCCAGCGTTTTCCCTTAATACCAAAAAGCACCTGTAAAGCACCGCCCATAACCACTGCAATTATTCCATAGCGTTTTAGCTCAGCACCAATTAACATACCTAGCCCTCCACATCCAATAATAGCAATAGATGCTCCCGAATCAATGACGCCGCGAACAATATGATTGACCGCGTCCTGCCAATCATTAATATTTGCCGGCCATCCACAGGTACCAAGAGCAATATCAGGAGGAAATCCAGTTCTAAAAGCAAGCCATTCAGTATTTAACGGCAACAAAGTATCAGCATCAGACTTCCATATTGCATTACGTCGCATCACCTGTTTTACACATGTTTCGGCAAATGGACTCACAATAGCAACTTTTTGTCCTTCTAATAGTCGTGTCCATCTAAATGGCTTATCAACAAAATATGGTTCTAAAGACTGTAACTCCACAGTGACACCAGTAAAATTATTTTGTCGCAGCCACCGGTTCTCCTCAGCAGCCAATGGTGCATACCAGCCTGCAGCTAAAATATCTGCACTAAAAGTTGCCTGAATTGCTTGAGAGCGCCATAAATCATAACTAGTGTCGCGATCAGGCCAAATACCTGCACACATCATTAAGGGGGCGCTCCACGGCCCACACCCTAGTTGTGCCTCCAATTCGACATTTCCATTACGTCCAATTAAACAACCGATGTTTTGAATCAGTGCCAAATCGATGGCAGAATAAATTTCTTTTGCCCCTGCTTCCATCTAGTGAATATATTAAAAAAGGTTTAACTATACATCTATATTATTTATTCATCGGTACTGTAAACCATAACTAACAAATCTTCAATTTTTGAACCTGATAAATTTGAATAATTAGTTATTATAATAATACACAATAATATGGAAATACTTCTGCAACTTACACTTGCAAGTATTTGTATAGCATTGCCATTCTGTCTAATAGTAATTAGCCCTGTATTCTTCATAAAATATATGAGGATTGCAGTGTAAAAAAATTGAAATACATATTGTATTACTTGTAATAAGTAAATTATACTACAATAATGACTGATACCGAGTGCGTAATTTGTTATGAGACCGAGGACGAGATGCATCCTTTTATTAAGAGGACGTATTGCCAATGTACTACAATGAATATTCACCAGTTTTGTGCTGAGATGATCCGTTGTAATGGTAAATGCCCACAGTGTTTGGATATACTGCCGAATAAACCCATTTTCGATGAATCATTTAAGCACAATCCTAATAAAACATGCTATTGGAAGGAGAATAGCGCAGGTCAGAAACACGGACCTTATTACGAATTTGCAATTCTTCCTAACGGATATTATGCAATCGATGTTGATGGAAATTATGAAAATAATCAAAAGAGTGGCTCATGGAAGATTTGGAGCCCAACAACTGGTCGCCTGATGTTTGATGGCAATTACCTAAATGGTGAATTTAGCGGCAAGCAAAAATACATGTTTGCGGACGGATCATATGATCTACTGGATACAACTGTTAGCCAACGTATCACACGTATTCGGCCACGGACACGTTCATTTACAATGAACGTCTAATTATATTTTCTAAAGATTTTGAATCCCATTTTTAATAGATCATGTAAATCATCATCTCTATTTTTGTATTCATTTTCATCTAGCAAAGCAAAATATATTGGCTTGTGCGGATGGTTCCATTCATATAAATATAATTCATAGTAATAGACAAATTTTGTTCGATTTTCTTTGTGAAATTCGGTTTTGGCATTTTCATAAATGCTCTTCAAAGATTCTTTGAATTTATGTTTACATAGTTTTTTATCAGTGTAAATATAACTTGTTAAATCTAATAGTTTTAAGCGCTCGGCTTCAATAAGCTCCTTATTTGGCGACGATTTGCGTTTCTTCGGTGGTTTATAACCTGTAAAATAATTATAAGCTGCTGTTACATAAGACCATAATCCTGATGATTGCTGTGTATCGTTGTCATCGAATGTGTTCTTCTTGACTTTCTCGATTTTCTTGACCTTTGTAAATTTATTTTCAACTTTGGGAGCCATAACGTAGCGAATTCATAAGTGGAATTTATTTTTCAAATTTTTTCGGGCGATCTAGACCCTTCAAAATGTATTCTAAAAGTAGTATTAATATAATACAATTTTAGAGTATATTACTGCCCCCCAACCGGTGCAGGATCACCTTGACAAGTAATGGTAGGTGCACATCCACAGCCGGCATGGATAATACAGCCATCACGCACAAGATTTGGTCCACCAAGATTTGTATTTGTCACTACATCAGCAAGCGGAGGGGGTCCCTGGTAAGGCTGCTGAGATAGGCTTGCTTGAACAGCAGCTTGATTTGCAGACTTGTAAGCATAGAGTGCACGGGCCTTACGGAAACGTGTTACATCGGATCCATCATAATTTGCAACGCTCATTTCTAATTGTAACACAAAATATTTTTTTATGAAGAGCAGGACAATTAATACGTATTGCCGACTTGCTGATTAAGAGCACACGGGAAACGTGGTTTAGGATCAGGCATATTATTGGCAATAGGGGCCGGGGGGCAAGGTGTTGGTGTAAATCTCTGATATTCTAGGAATCTTGCATCTGGGTTTACCGTGTAGTCGCAATAATTAATTTGATCTTGTAATTTCCGAAGACGAACTGATTCAGTTGTCCCACCCGCCGAAATGGGAGGAACACCGTAACCTGTACCGCATGCTATAGCCGCTGCTTGCACACTTTTAGTATATTGACTTTCCGTTTGTATAGTCTGTGTTGCAGATATGATAGTACCAGGTGGGCATGGTGCCTGGTATAATTTCCGTTCTACAAAACAGGTTCCACCAGGCTGAAATTGCTGGGCTATTTTTTCTGTGTGGGACGATGAAGCATCACCAACTCCTTGTGCACTAGTATTTCCATAAGGAACAGGTGGTATTTTGCTCATATTTCTAATTACATCATTAACAGTGCACCGACGAACGGATGCTTGCAATGCTGCAAGTCGCCCTGATTCTGTGTAACTCATTGTCCTATCTGCGCATTACATTAATTTATACTTTAATTCCTGGGGGGGGGGAACATGCTGTTCCCCATACCCCTTCCGCTAAGTTTAATTTACTTATGGGGAGAGTGCCTCTGTCGCGAAGCTTACCCCAACCCCCTACGCCAAGTGTAATTTAGTTATTTTCCTCTCCCTGTGGGGAACATGCTGTTCCGCTACGCGTTTGGCTCCAAGCTATGCTTGGAGCTGAACCCCAAACCCCTTCCGCTTTTAGTTATTTGCCTCTCCCTGTGGGGAACATGCTGTTCCGCTACGCGTTTGGCTCCAAGCTATGCTTGGAGCTGAACCCCAAACCCCTTCCGCTTTTAGTTATTTGTCTCTCCCTGTCCAGTCCCTTCCGCTAAGTGTAATTTACTTACGGTTGCGGCGGTTAGTGCGACGGTTCTTGCGATTCACTTTACGGTGAGACTTACGGTGAGACTTACGATGGGCCTTGCGATGAGACTTACGGGCCTTGCGATAAGAGCGGCGGCGACCTCCAAAACTAACGGTAGCATCAGAAGCAGCTTGAGCATTAATAGCAGGGTCGATTTGCATTTCTATACTAAAATCAAAGAAATTAAACGAGCCATCAATTAGGATAAGAATGGCATACCTAGGCGGTAAGGCTACCGGTGCAAATCATATCATTAAAATTTTAAATCATCCTGCATTCGACAAAATGCCGTACATTGAACCATTCTGTGGTTACTGCCATATACTTCGACGCGTCAAAAATAAGGCTTCATATGTTGCCAGTGATTCTAATGACCTTCTAATTGTTTTATTAAAGCACATTCAAAAATCCAAAGAACATCCAACAATTAGTGCCGAAGACTATCAAACACTTCGAGCAGATCCTTCAACCGACTCATTAGCTGCAGCATATGCAGCCTTCACTTACAGTTACAATGGCAAATACTTCGCCGGCTATGTAGGAAATAAAGATCGTAATTATCCTGCAGAACGGAAACGTTATTATAATCGACTCCATGATAATCCAATCTTCCACGAGACTTCCATTTATCACAGATCATATAATCATTATACTCCATCAAATACTAAAGGCTCTCTGATTTATTGTGATCCGCCATATGAAGACACTGCAGCATATAGAAATAGCTTCGATTCATCCACCTTCTGGGATTGGGCTCGTAAAATGACTACAGCCGGCAATATTGTAATAATAAGTGAATATTCCGCCCCTGAAGATTTTGTTTGTCTTGCATCCCATGGAAAACGCGAAACCGTTTCAGGTAAAGGCCGCACACAGAAACGACAGGAAACTGTTTTTATTCATAAATCCTTAGCGCCAACGGCGCAAACAATTATGGCAGACGTCGCTGCAAAATATCCCTGTAAACGGTTTTCCAGAACAAGAAGTAACCGTAATCGCGGTAAAAATTGAATGACTTTAAGCCTCTGATACATAGGTAAAAAACTATAATGGCAACAGCAACAGTAAACGAAATTGTTACAACAGACGAAGAACAATGTTGTCCTGTCTGTTATGATACATTTACGAATCAATTACGTAAACCAATCTGCTGTCCTAAATGTAATTACAATGCATGTATTAAATGTGTTCAACGCTATCAGCTATCGATTATTACAGATCCTCATTGTATGAATTGTAATTTCGGCTGGTCAAGGCGATTTCAATTGCAACATTTGACGAAGTCTTTTATGAGTGGAGAATGGGCAGAACATCGTCGCCAAATTTTGTGGCGACATGAAGAGGCCTATTTGCCTGAATCTCAGATTGTGGCCGAGCGTATTGTGCGCGGTCGTAATATGGATAAAGAGCTAGATCCACTCCGTCTGAAACGTGATGAATTACAAAGACAAATGGATCGAGTTGAAGCAGAAATTAATACTGTATATCGAAAGATTAGCCGACTCCAAGCCGGCCTAGATGAAAATGGCGGCGTAGCGGCAGTATCTGCGAAGACTGCAGCAGAACGCAAAGCGTTTGTGCGCCGTTGTACTCATCCTGAATGTAATGGTTTCTTGTCCACCGCATGGAAGTGCGGTATTTGTGAAAATTTCAGTTGCTCAGAATGCCTTGTCGTAAAAGGAAAAGATCGCGATACGGCGCATACATGTAAGCCCGGTGATATTGCAACAGCACAACTCATCGCAAAAGATACTAAGATGTGTCCTAAATGCGGTGAAGGCATTTACAAAACGGAAGGCTGTAGCCAAATGTTTTGTACATCCTGTAAAACTCCATTCGACTGGAATACAGGAAAAATTATTTCAGGGGGTCTTATTCATAACCCTCATTATTTCGCCTATATGCGTGAACAAGGGCAGGCCCCTGGTCGCGCAGTTGGTGATATTCAATGCGGCGGTCTCCCGCCACTGCGATCCATTAGTCGTCTCAAGAAAAAGGAAAATAATGCGATTATTGAACAAATTTATCGCTCTATTAATCATACTATTGATATCGAAGCACGAGCATATAATGCTCATATTGAAGAAGTCGTCAATCAGGATTATCGTGTCAAATTCCTTCTAAAAGAAATGAATAAGGCCGATATTGAATGTATATTGATGAATCAAGAACGTAAACGAGAACGTCATCGCGTCATTCGCGAGATCCTCGATACATTCGGTAATATCGGCGCAGAAATTTTCCGCCGATTCGTCGTTGATGCCGACGCTAAAGTTGCATCAAATCCAAATGCATTTGATGATCTATGGCCACAATATCAGCAAGAGATAGAAGCTCTTCGTGATTATTGTAATAAGGAACTCATGGATATCAGTTACTATTATAAATGTGCTGTGCCGCAGTGGCGCACCGATGATTGGGGATTCTTCACTGAATCTGATGGAGATATGCGCCGACGTGAACGTGCTCGCATTGCCGCTGCTATCGCAGAAGTCGATAAAGCTGCTGCCGCTGCCGCTGCTGCTGCCTATAAAAAAACGAAACCTGAAGAGATTAAGGTAGTACAAGTTAAAACGGAAATAATTCCGCCTACACTATAATTGATTATCATTTAGCACGTGTATTTTTAATATTATAAAGTATGTCCAAATTTGAATTACGCAATGCATACCAAATATGCAAATTCACTCGTGAATGGAAAAATGTATACATATTTTTATAACCTAGTGTTCGTAAAAAATTAAACTCTGTCCCGTCTAAGTGTGTATTATATTTTCGCACTAATTCATTGAATCGCCGATGTTTATAACGCCATGAACGATAACTTGATTGAAATTCTTTCACTTCATCGCTTTCCATGATTTCATTATAATATTTGCGGAAAATAGTATTACTTAGTCGGGTCAAATCCTCGACTTCGGCCTTAAAATCCTTAATTTTTTGACGATAATATTTTCGCATTTTAGTTTCAATCCGTTTAACTTTCAGTCCATGCTTTACAAATTCCTTTATTTTACGTGCATCAGCCGCATCCATTTCACGCTCAACACTATCTCGAGTCTCTTTCATGATTTTATTCTCAACAATAGTCGCTTTATCATCTAGCAAACGATTCGCATCCTGAAATGACGGCACACCATCATCTACAGGCGCCGTCACAATATCATTTTCTGTCGAATTAAAGCTACAAATACGACATTCACATGGTGCATCAGAATATATACGATTTATACTCACAATGCCACATTTAAGATGGAATATATGATTTGCTGGACAAACTAATTTAATATAATTATGTTGTCCATCAATAATTGGTTGCTCACATAGAGCACATATACTCATTTTTTGTTATTTATCTATTCAATTAGATAGTTGCGGCTTTACGTTGCCGGCATAATGAATAAAATAATTGGCTGCTCTAAATGCAGTTTCCCTTATGCCTTCAGCTAATGGCAGCAGCGCATTCCAGCGCACATCTATTAACGTATACATGCCGGCCTTAATCAATTCATAACCAATTGCCGCCTGCTCATAATGGAATCCACGTTTATGACCTGGTGCACCTCCTATATGCCGCTTATAAATGTCTTCCAAGAAATCACCATGTAATAGTGGCTGCATAATAAGTACACCTGTATTGATTAAAATATTTCCAACGGTGGCAGGCAATACGAAATCCTTAGAGCCAAGGGCATAATAGTCAGCCGCACTAGTTTCCCAACCACGGGTCGCAGCAAATTTGGCACGCCCTGGAAACCATTCATTCACACAACCAATTCGTCCTTCAAGGGTCCAATAAGGAATCTCAGGTGCATCAGGATTAATATAGATATCTGCATCAACAAATACAATTATATCATAATCGGACGACCATGGCTGTGATGCAACCAAAATCTTCTGGAACGAAACACAATTATGATCGCGTTCTGCTGAAAGCCAATCCGTTATAACTTTGAAATCATAGGCGTGACGCGCAGCATATGCCTGTTGACTCGGACGGAATAGACGATTGTATTCTGCTAAATAGCGTTCACCAATCGCTATCGTCACTAAAAGTATACGCGGCATATTTCTAAGATATTTCCTGTATAAAAGCTTTAGTAGGCAGTTGTTATATTTGTAATTTAATATTTAAAGAAAATATATAACTAGACAGTATGAATCCCTCTAAACAGAGATTAATTGAACGATGGCAAAATTTACAACAGCCAAATATTTCTACTTTAAAATGTCCGGTTTGTTTTTATAATGATAGTATAAATAAATATAAAGTTTATAAAGCTAATGATTTATTTCATGCTGGTCAATTAATTAGATATAAATGTCCTAATTGTGATTTAATATTTGGAGACCTTCGCTTTTTAAATTTAAGTCTAGAAGAAATTGGAAATGATTATGCAGATCTATATTCATATTATTCAGAGGGGGATGTGTCTGATTTTTGGATAAGTTGTTTTGATACATTATCATATTTTAATGATAAATCAAAAAAATATCTTGATTTTGCTTGTGGAAAATGGAGTAAATTAATAACAAAAATGAGAGATAAACAGTATAATTTAATTGGTTATGATAAATATGTAATATCTGATAATTATTATATAAAATCAAAAATAAATGATAATGATAAATTTGATGTTATATATACAACTAATTATGTGGAACATTTAATTGATCCATATTCAAACTTCAAAGAATTAAGAGATTTATTAAATAATAATGGTGTATTAATTATGTTAAGTTCATCATTTAACTACTGTAATATAGATACACATTATCATACATTATTTTTTTCAGATAAATCATTAGATATTTTATGCAAAAATTTAAATATGGAAATAATTGAAACACAGCATTTTTATTATCATTCAGAAGATGTTGTTTGTAAAGTTTTTAAGAAACTTTAAAATAAAAATATTATAGTTTATGTACAAATGTGTTTATACACTTACCACACTTAATAGTCAGTCAAGCTGTTGCAATTTAGCGCAATAAATCAATTATTCTTGAGATTGAATTTACTAAATTACCTAATGGCACACACGAGTTCCATATTAATACGGCCGGCAATCTGCGAGACACAGGATGCAAATGTGCTTGCTCTCATTGGAATAAGGGGATACCTACAGACTATGGTGAATTAGGTAATATTGAAATGCCTAGTGGCGGCAAACAATTTAGTAAGAAATATACTTATTCCTAATTGTCACATAAGTGAACTTTGGGGGGGGGCGGACTCTTATAGTCCATGTGGATAAGGATGATTTGGGCCATGGAAACCATGAGGACAGTAAAACTACAGGACACTCAGGTACATGTATAGGATGTGCTTTTTTTGCCGTTGTGCCACGCTAGGCAAATCTAATAGGAAAACACTAAAGTCATAAATATAAATGTCACAATAGCTAATGTCTGACCCCATGCCGGTAATCCACCAGTTACTAATTGTGTGGTCAAAAGCCAAATAATAGCATATATAGAATCTCCAATAGGCGCCCCGATACCCACTTGTGAACCATATCTCTTGAAGAAATCTATGTATTTGTTTTTATATACTTTTGAGATCTGTGTAATGAAACCATAGAATGATAAATCTAATGTCCATTGAATACCCAAGAATATACCGAGGCGCTTAATCCAGTCTACCCAACTAGAAGCAGTGCCTGAGCCAAAAAAATGTGTAATCGATACCTGTGCAATTATGAAAATGATTGTACTATAAATGAAATCACCGAATGCGACTATAGCAAATGGAAATTTACGCGGATTATAATATTCTTGGGTTGTGGTAGCCTTAAAGACAGCAGGGAATAAGAAATAACTGATTGGTTCCCAGAATGCATAGGCGGAAGTCCATGCTAATAGATTACTTCCAGAAAATGAAAAGATATTCGGAGTTATCATTCTAATAGTTGGTCAACATAAAAACTGTATTGTCGTGTAGTGCAACCGGAACTGCAGACATTAAAGATTTTCAATTATGTATCATAGACTATTCTAAATGTCTTTCGAAGATGTTCGACAAATACTTTTAGATTGGCGTACCCTTTGGACTGACATACAAATGTACCATTTTAACGATCCTAAATCACCACTTTACCATAATTGTTTACAACTTAGCAAGACCCTAAAAGAAATTGCCAACTTCATTGAGACACATGAACCAACTTTAAGGCAATGGATGAATGAATATTTGGCCGCAAATCGCCATATAATTTTTATGAAATCTTATTCCAACCTTATGCACTTATGGGTAAAAGATCAAATCATGGAAAATTTCCCTAAACGGACCCTACATCCTGAAATACAAAAATCATGGAATAGTATCTTCGGTAAAGACCATTCCATGTGCTTCGAATTAGCCATGAAAGCTTTCAAACATGCTAAAAGTCGTATTCCCGCATCAAGACATGGTTATCCAATCGTGGGCTTCCTGGAACAATCTGAATTATGTGACGATCCGATAATCCTTGCACTTCATTACAATAAAGACTGTAATTCTGATGGCTGGAATGATTGTTATCATTGTGAAGAACAAACAGATCTGTGGAAGAAAGAGCTGTTACGCCGTCTATCTAATAGTCCGCACCCCCTCCTGAATCCTGAAGCACGTAAATGGTATATTTTAGGACGCTGGTCTCACAAATCCAAATATCTTAAACAAGAATATCCTGATTTACCTGATAGCTGGCAGCCGCCTCATCATTGGTGTAGGAACTGTTATCATAACGCTTCTGATAAATGCTATGACTTCGATAAATATATTAACTATGTTCAATGTTCATTATCTCATTTTGCCTCTAAAGGTATGGTACCGGTTGAAGCCACTAAAACCCTATTAGTGTATATTGATTATGCAGCTGCATGGAAGCCACATCATAGTTCAAAAGATTTTTCAGATGAATATGAAGTATTCGACCTCCTGTGGAATTCTCTCGACATTCTAAAAGAATCATTGCCTCTCGGCCGAAACAGAATTGAAGAGATTGAAGCCATGTTCTAAAGATAATATACTTTATATATTAAATGTTTAATTGTATAGTTGTAACTCCTGCTGGGCGAAAACGTTATTTAGAAATTTTATTTAAATATCTGAATTCACAGAAGACCGATTTTAGTGAATGGCATTTATGGATCAATACTACAAATCAGGATGATATTGATTACATGCATAATTTAGCATCAAATAATTCATGGATTAAATGCATTAATGCGCGATGGCCTATAAATGGAAATATGTCTATTGGCCCTTTTTTCGAATTTACTAAAGATATAAATACAATTTATATTCGTCTTGATGATGATATTGTTTATTTGGAGCCAGGATTTATTTACAAGATGAAAACAGCTCGTGAATCTTTTAGAACTCCCCTATTCATGTATCCTAATATTATTAATAATGCAATTATTTCGCATTTACATCGATCCATAATTGATTACCCTAATGCGACTAAATACGAATGTATGGATGATGTTGCATGGAAAGATCCTGAGTTCTGTGAACAAATACATAGAACATTTATTGAATCCGTAAAATCAGGTTCACTCGATAAATGGCGTACAACTTTTACAATACATATGCCAATTAATTTTGCTCGTGTATCCATTAATTGTATATCATGGTTTGGATCTGATATGAAAAACATAATTAGGACAATTAGAGGTGATGAAGAAGAATATATTTCAAATCGTGCGCCGCGTCTACACAATCGTCCTAATATAATTGTTAATGATCCTATTTGCGTTCATTTCGCCTTTTATACACAAAGGGAATATATAGAGGAGCATACAGATATTTTGGAACAATATCGTCAATTAGCTTCTGCACTCTAATCTAAATAAACTAAGCGTCCACGGCCATCCTTTATTTCATAGATGCCCCAGGACTCTCCACACACCTGTAAAAGTGTTGTCCGCTGTCCATCTGGACCTGGTGCCACATCTTTTAGATCAATTTGTAGCGTCGGTCTTGATGCTGTCGTGAAGTTCACAGTACCTGTTGGCTCTCTGGAAAGCCCTCGGCCTTCAGGAATAGACCATCGTAGTTCGCTTTGCCCTCGGGAGGCCATGAATCGATCATCTTTTACAAGTCCCTGAATTGTATGAAGAACGGCCGAAGGCCACGGGTATTCACGTTCTTGTCCAGCCACATAGAACCCCACAGTGTTATAGAATTCATCACCACCAATACGCCATAATTGTCCATCCTGAAGCCATTCCTTTTTTCTGAAGTTCAGAAGTAATCGCTCCATCGGATGACGACCTTCCATTCGCCGCTGTATCAATGAAGTCCCACCGCGATCGAAGGCCGCATAATCGAGTTCACCGATCGTAAAAGTCTCATCATAATAACGAATAAAAGGGCATTTGATACCTTCAGGTGTCTTCCGAAGTTCTTCAATTTGATCATCCGCCAAATAGAGTTGCCGCGTCTCCAATAATAATTGTGGTGCAGCCAATGCATAGCGACCTTCACCTCCTAAATCGCTTGCAATTCCAGGTACATTGAAGGTTGTATTCCACGGCGCAACCGTTGTCGCCACCGATGACTCCCATAAAGTCTCAGCTCGACGAAGATAGAAACGGATACGGAAGTTCTGTTCTCTCAATGCACATAGCGGAAGACCACCATCATAAAGCCCCTGTAAACACGGAAATGGTATACGAAGACGAAGACGCCCAGGTGTCGCATTACCAGCAATAGAACGCGCCGAACCATTATGCATGCCTGATGCAATAGAACGCAAATAATACTGATTATTCGACCCCGAAGTCTGATCAAGCGCTAATAAACTGTCACCACTTATATCCTGTAATAGTACTGAATCCTGTAAAATCTGGATACGCTCAAATAATAAATATCCTATTCCTCTAACCCAACCATAAGAGTTACCTGTCGTGCTTACAATATGATTCTGCCAATTGGCTTCTTGTGGCGGATAAGTCGTCCCCCCAGAGATTACAGGAAGTGAAGGAAGCCATGAAGGCATATCGACTAATATATACATGTCAGTGAGTACATCACCAAATACCTCTAACTGAAATTCCACCATTTTACTGAAGTCCACAGCGTTCGTTGAAGTCTGTGTACGCCATTCACCTAATTGTGGCTCCGTCGATCTATATAGATTTGTAAATGGATTCTCAGCCTTATCAAGCTCCTTCGAAAAAAAGAATGTATCCTTATTACCCCGTGCAACCAATTCATAGAGAGCACCGGGCGTTAAATTCTCACGACCTATTGTTGCCATAGTCTACTAATAGTAATCATATATATCTATAAGCGATATCCTCCTCATAAAATTGACCCATCAGACGGTATTAATTGATAGTAGAATCATGAGCAAACTAGTAATTGTTGAAAGTCCCGCGAAGTGCAGTAAAATAGCATCATTTCTCGGATCTGACTATAAAGTCATTGCATCTATGGGTCATATTAGAACTCTAGATGAAACCCTAGACTCTATCGGAATTGATAGAGATTTTGAACCTCGGTTCGTATTCATGAAGGAAAAATCGAAGGCTATTGCGACCCTGAAGGACGCAGCAGCCGGCGTGTCAGAAGTCTATTTGGCTGCTGATGATGACCGCGAGGGTGAGGCAATTGCTTATAGTGTTGCACTACTCTTGAAGTTGCCATTAAAGACTACTAAACGTGCAATCTTCCATGAAATTACGAAAGAAGCGGTTTGTCGTGCTGTTGCACAACCACGGACACTAGATATGAATCGTGTATTTGCACAACAAGCACGGGCCATGCTAGATATGATGATTGGATTCACAATCAGTCCTTTGTTGTGGAAACATGTTGCCCGCGGACTCAGTGCAGGCCGATGCCAAACCCCTGCACTTCGGTTCGTTGTTGAACGTGAAGATCAGGTCGCCGGTCATACTGCAGAGACATCATGGATTGTTAAAGGATCTTGGTTAACCGCAGGCAAGCAAACCTTTGAAGCATCTCTATCAGAAGAATTGGCGGATGAAGAATCTGCATCAAATTATTTAGAAAATAAATCGACCGATATTGGAAGTACTGTGACATCAACAAATACGCGCCCCTGGACAGAAAATCCTCCGTTGCCGCTAATTACTTCAACACTGCAACAGGCTGCTTCGTCACTCTATCACAGTAATCCGAAGAACACTATGAAGGTGGCTCAACGACTCTATGAAGCAGGACATATCACTTATATGAGAACTGATAAAGCAGTACTTTGTGCAGAAGCAGTTCAACAAGCACAAGCACTTGTAAAAGAAAAATATGGCGCATCTTATTGCGCTACTGCAACAGCAACAGCATCAGAGCCAAAAAAACGCACAAAGGCTACAGAAGAGTTAAAGGCCCAAGAGGCACACGAAGCTATTAGGCCTACACACTTCGAGCAAGACGTCTTGGCAGGTGATGAATGGACGCCACTGGATCGAAACATTTATAAACTAATTCGTAATCGTGCACTTCAATCCGTAATGGCGCCTGCAAAAGGCGAAACAGTTACTGTAAAATTCGCATCAAAGTCCGACTCCGATGATGATCTAGAATGGTCCGCAACAGGTCGCAAAACGACCTTCGAAGGCTGGAAGGTAGTGGGCTCCGTACAACCAAACGATGATGATAGTGATTCAGAAGGCGAAGTTGGCGATAGCTTCGCCATTCTAACATCTCTAAAAGTTGGCGCCGCCGTAACATGGACACAGTTAGAGACACAACCACATATTACTAAAGCGACACCTCGTTATACGGAAGCTACATTAGTGAAGGCTTTGGAAGAACGAGGTATTGGTCGTCCTTCGACCTTCGCATCACTATTAGATGCAATTATTGAAAAGAAATACGTGGAAAAGCGTAATATCGAAGGCACGAAGGTTAATCTCAACAAATATTCAATAACTCCTCAGACTTCCATTTCTAAAAGTAGCTTCCAACGTAATCAGGGAGCAGAGAAAGATCGTCTGATACCGACCGAACTCGGCCGACAAATGCTGGCATTCGCTACAAAACACTTCAATGATCTATTCGACTTTGGATTTACCGCTGCATTAGAAGCACGCCTCGATCATGTAGCTGATGGCTCCGAAGAATGGAAGTCTGTTCTAAAAGATACATGGGCATCCTATAAGGATCGTATTGCCACTCTATCAACAGCAACAGCAACAGGAGCAACAACAGGAGCAACAGCAACAGTAAAAGACCTGGGTAACAACTTGAAGGCCCAGATTACAAAAAATGGTCCTCTCCTTATACAAGAGTTAGCAGATCAAAAAGCCAAATTCCATGGCTGGCCTGCTGCTATAACATTCGCAGATATTACACCAGAGATAGCACGTGCACATATTGCTGCACAGATTGCAGCAGTTCCAACTATTGGGACATATGAAGGCGATCCGATCACAAAACATAAAGGTCAATATGGCTCTTATGTGAAGTGGAGGGATCTCAATATTTCTATCAAACCTGATGATACTGAAGAATCTATTATTGAAAAGATTAAAGCGAAGCAAATTGCAACGCCACAGGCGGCCGCAACAACAGTTGGTCCGTTTACATTTAAGACAGGTCCTTATGGCCCTTATATGTATAAGACAGATTTGAAAACTAAGAAATTTGCTTCAGTGCCGCCGTCAATTGATATTAAGAAGCTGACAATTAGGGAAGCAGATGAAATCTATAAACGAGGTCTAGAAGCCAAAGCTGAGACCGCTAAGAAAGGAGCACAGTATGCTGCAATCCGCGCGGCCAAAGGCTATTGAAGTCGATGTGCTACACTAAATAAAAATTGATTTCTATTATTTTTGATTGATATATTCTAATAGCTTACTCGAATGGATCTGACACGTCCGCTACAATTAAAACAAGAGCGATACAATGATTATATTCAGGTATTGAAGGTAGTTGATATTACGCGTGATCCAGGTTGGAAACGGTTGACGATAACAAATCCCCATTTAGCAGAGAATCTAATTGAATTGATTAATATTGCGAAGAAGGCTATTGTTCCTTTGGAATCAATGATATGGATTCGTTCAATGGATGAATATGTATCACAATATCCTGAAATATTGGAGCGCCTAGAAAAAACTTTCAAACCACTTTATGAAGCGGCGAAACATTTCGATATATGGGCTTAATAATAACCGAGCTCACTTAGAACTTGCTGACGAATTTTTTCATGTTTGCATACAGGATTTTGTAACCAACTGACATACATATTATATGGCAATACCTCATCCATAATAGGATCAACGGCAGGATATTTTTCTCTCATTCGCTCCAATGAACGTGCAATAACTCCACGATGTGCAGCAGGGACAATGCTCATAATAGGTCCATGGCCACGCATCATATTAATTTGACGACCAGCAGGAAATAAATGAATATAATCATTGTAGATCTGAGGCGGTGCATTGATGGTTTTTAGCCAATACTTCGGAATCAAATGCTCAACTGTTAATTGTTGCCCTTGCGAACCATAAATACAACGCGGCCATGACAACAAAATATGTTTTTTATTAACCATATTATACATTTCCTAATAACTAAAATTGAATAGTCTTTACGTATTCAAATAAATAATAGAACTTTAATGACAACATTTCTTGACGTCATTTACGAAATTATCAAATATCCAATTAGTTTAGATCCCAATTACAATAAGGGATTATATCATGTCTACATGGGTGCTAAACTAATGGGCTATTTTGAATTACTTTTATTTACTTATCAACAAGAAGTATTTATCAAGCATCTAAATGAATTATTCAGATTATTGATACAAAATCGACTACTTATTGATGAATTTAAAACTCTTGAACCAGTCTTTATAATAGCAATTAAATTTATACGCACAAATCCAATCATGTTTCCCGAACAAACAGATGCATTTCAATTGACGCGTAAAATAATGGATATTGCACCACAATTAATCTATCATTAAAATAGAATGGAAAGCAAACTCGAAATACCCATTGATGAACAAGTGCCACAGGTTATAACAACACAACCCGAAGAAAAGAAGAAGAAGAAACATAACAATGGCTGGACTCATGAACAAGAGGACCTGATGGCAAATTGGTCCGATATTGCGTCCTGTTATAGATTACTACATGATAAAACCGAAAAACGCTTTAGTAAATTCAATTATGCATTGACTATTCCTGTTATTATGTTGTCTACGATGACCGGTACGGCAAACTTCGGCATGGGATCTTTTTTTGGTGATGACAATAAGAGCCAACGCTTTGCCAATTTAGCAATTGGTGGCGTTTCATTAATTGCAGGTCTCATGACTACTCTCGGAAACTTCCTGCGTTTCGCCCAAAATCAAGAATCACATCGCGTTGTTTCAATAGCATGGGGGAAATTCCAGCGACAAATCGCGGTTGAATTAGCTTTACATCCTAATGAACGCCATGATAGCATGGACTTCATTAAAATATGTCGTAATGAACTTGATCGCCTGATTGAACAGAGTCCACCAATTCCCGAAGTCATTATCGCCCGTTTCGAAAAGCAATTTAGTACTACTCAAATTAAGAAACCGGATATTTGCAATCATTTAGAACGAACAGCGATCTTCAAAACAAAACAGAGCGACGTGTCAACGCCATTGGATGATATCCCTCCTCTTGTACCAACACCTGGGTCCGCTGCTGATCGCATTCAAGCATTCATCGTAAAAGCCCGTAATGGTTCAATGTCTGAACAAAGTAGCCCCAAAAATATCATTGATATCTCAGGATTTAATTTAGCTTCGGCATCTAACGTTTAACAAACCACCTCCTGTCATAAATTATATTCAGGCCGAAAAATACTGTTAATAGTGACAATGAAAGTTTGGATGCTACCTTATTTTGCTCAACTGTTTCTGGGTAGAATTGATCAATAAATTCTAACAAGGGATTTTTATATTTGCACAGTCGATATTCAATTTGCGTTAATATACAGCTATCATACCATATATACAAAAGATAACCTGTAAAAGCCATAAGAAAAAACACAATTTTCCAAGGACTATTTGGTTTCAAAAAGAAATAAAAAATTATAATAATGATTGGAAACATTGTATGATGGACCAAAGAAACAGCTGCACTCTGGTATTCTGGATCCAGAAACCACAGTCCATTTCTAATTGTAAATGCTCCAAAATCTATCAATGTTTCCTGTGTTTCATCCATCCTAATTGTTTGCCGTATTATTATTAATCATATTATAATGCGGTTGTTTGCGCCTCAATAAGGTCGATTTGATTTTGTATGGAATAGTTTGTAAGCGGATTTTTAATATTTGCTATTTTTAATAGTTCTGGAATAACCTTCTTTGTAAATGTATAGATTGTATCGGACTCATCTGCATCAATAATTGTTATAGCTTCGTCTTTTGCCGCCTCCTGTAATTTCGGTCCCGCTTTCTTACAAATCCATAATTTATGTACCACTATGCCTGGCCCGTACACTTCTTTTAACATGCCTATCATTGCATCCATGTTTGTGCTATATTTATCCCTCAAGTCAGTTGCAGGATGGGATTTACTGCACCATTTAATTTGGGCAAATATATGTATATTACCTATATTTATCCATGTATCAACACTTTGAAAATTTATTGTTGCCTTTTTGTGCGGCGGTAAACGTTCATTTAATTCTGTAAAGTGCGCCTTGGTTTCTGCTTCCCGTTTTACAGGAATAGGAATATACTCCAAAATACTATTAATCAGATTGTCCAAAGTAATACCCTTTATTGCAGAAACATCACTCAGTTTCTTCATACATTCTACTGTAAATGTCTTATGTATGAGTCGCTGATTCAAAAGCAATAATAATCGCTCTTGATCAGATGACATACATAGTTTTTGAATGCATTCAATCTCTGAAGATGTAAGTGGCTCTGCACCATCATAATCATGGATAAAATATTCATCCTCGTCCACCATTTCATATGTTGGAAACGCAATTAATTGTCCATAATTGTTTATTAACGAAATACGCTTACCACCGCGAAATGGGTGTCCTATTATCACACCCACAATACATTTATTATCGGGCTTATAATAATAATTATAACGCCCAATTTGATCTTGTATAACATTCATAAGAACTTGATCACTGTTTGCAAGAGTCTTAATTGTATCCTCTGAAATAGTTGTTATACATGCTAGTGTTGTCATACCTAACTCCACAATACTGGATTATGGTGGCTCAAATTTTTGCTAGCGTTGCAACATAATCAACTCGAACATATCCATAATAATTTCCATGTTTATTTGTTTCTCTATAATTTTCCATTTTGAAGATATAATGATTTTATTGAAAAATATTTCTATCAATTTTTAATAGCGCAATTTCTAAAATACATTGTAGTAAAGAAATTGCGCTCCCTGTTGGGATCGAACCAACGACTTCTCAGTTATACCGGTTTTTTGTAATATCATTTGTATTACATACCAACAGCTGAGTGTTCTTAGCCACTGAACTAAGGAAGCATTCATGTCACGAATGCCATGAAGGGATTTCTCCCCACTGTGGTCGGAGAAGATAATGCTTACTTCTGAACGCGCTTTCGCGTTCCACCGCCCTTAGTAATCGCCTTCACCCACCTGCAGCGTGATCCATGACGTCTCAATCTATCACGTGTAACGGACTTCCGTTCAAGTCTGTATTCATTCGGAGGAAGAATAGGTGCAGAATAATAACGAAGTACTTTGCGTCCAGGGATATCAACCAACATAGGCCAGACTTCCGTAGGATAGGGGCGCTTATCTTCCATTGGCTCTTCGGCGCCGAGCCCCTTATAGATTGAACGCATTACATTACCATGAGTAATAACAGCATATGAAGATTCATTGTCATTATTATTCAGACTGGCAAGTTCATTGAGGAATCCTAATATATTAAATTCTGTCACAAAAGCTCGTGGTAAAATTAATACTTCATCCTTGTGCGGTCCAAGCCATTCCTCTAAACGTTCAGGGCCAATAGATTCGTTATCGATATTTGTTCGTGTACGAATACCAAGAGTACGTTGTCTAATTTCCGCTAAATATGGTGCAACAATTATAAAAGGATTGCCAGCTGTTCGTTCACGGATACCTTGTATTAATCCAGGTGTACGAAGATCTTCTGGAATAAGTGAAAGAGCAACATCCTTGGAACCGAAGACAATAAGTGCAGTTTCAATTGCACGACGTAGCACCGAAGTGTAAACAATTTTATAAGGTTTATCCAATAATGCGCGTCGAAGTGCAAGTGCTTGTAAAAGTCCAGTATCCGCTAATAATGGATCAGGTCCCTCGGCCTTCACACGCATAGCATCTGTTAAAAGTCTGGGAGGTAATCCCTTCGAATCTACAATGTAATTTGATAGAGCTCTGCAACCTAGACCATGACGAATGAAGTCTATACGGAAAACGCCGTCAGGTAATTTAATTTTGGGTTGCGATACAATAGGGGTTGGTCTTGGTATTGCTGTTTTTGTTACTGTTTTTGCTACTGTTTTTGGTGTTACTGTTGCTACTGTTTCTGTTTCTGTTTCTGTAATAGGTTCTCTTAAATCCGCAGCATCTAATTCAATACCTGACTGACGAGCCCCTAAATCCACTTTAATAATTGCACCAACGGCAACATGTGAAGACATATTATCTTTATCAGTCGCACCAACTAATTGTACATTCATATCATTAAATGTTGTCAAGATTTGGTCAACATTCATATATAAATTACGATTCTTCTTATAAAGAGGATAACAACATGTCGGCCGTGTATTGAAACCATTTAGAAGTGTACCCATAAATGCAAAGCCTTCTTTACCTGAATTTTCATCTTTCAAATAATATAAATCTGCACTCATAGCACTATTATCAATGAGTTGAGGAATCTCATTTGGACGCATACCGAAGTCACCCATTAAAACTAGATGATGCGTATGTAGTTTCCACAAATAGAATGCAGCCGCTTCCTCATCAATCTCATCTAATAGTTCTGTAATAGAATTTGAAATATAGGCCATATCCCCTTTATCTCCATGTACATGGATAACAGTAAACTTCGTAAACGGAACAATCATAAATGGTTTACCAGATTCCAAGGTACCGAATAATGGTTGTTTATCCATTTTTAATTTTTCAGTATTATATGCTAATACAAGATCGCCATGTATAATTACTTGATAATTTTTCATTAATGCATTTATAATTTCTTTATCAGCATTTTGAATACCAAAAATATCAACAATTAATGCTGAATTCGTCAAATAGGAAATGATATTTGCAGTACAACCTGTCTTACACTTTGTATGCTCGACATTATATGATACAATTTTACAATCAAATTCATCGATATTTTTGAGTGATTTATTATTATTTGTATTATTATTTGGTCTCTCATTATTTGATGGTCCTATCATAGCAGCAGCAGTTCTTGTAATAATTGGCTTCTTTTCCTCTTCTTTTGGTTTTCGTTCAACAACTCTGCCCTCAACATCAATGATAGGTCGTGACATTTGTTTGGAGAGCGGCAGTTTCACCGTTGTAGTTAATGGATACATAATTTCTGGTACAAGTGGTTGCGATCTAGCAACTATACTTGTATTATTAATACGACTGAGTGTATCGATAGTTTTAACAGGTTCTATTTGACGCATTAGTCGATTCATTTGTATTTGTCTAGAAGGAGCTAATTGACCAATTGGACTTGTAACACTATTAAGCGCTCTTGTAATAGGATTTGTAATGTTATTTTTTTGCAGTTCAGCCTTAAGCATAATTGGAGGTTGTTCCATAAAAGTCTTTAGTGACCGCTCTCTAGGGGTCAACCCTAGAGATGGCTTGGCCATATTGGGAAATAGTTCTTTGGGTCCTGCGGGTTCTTCTAATTCACGTAAGGCAGCACGTTTCTCCTGCAAAGCCCTTTCCTTGGGAGTTAATCCAAGAGCATTTTTCTCTACAGGGAAAATATTAGACGGTCCTGCGGGTTCTTCTAATGCACGTAAGGCAGAACGTTTCTCCTGCAAAGCCCTTTCCTTGGGATTTAATCCAAGAGCATTTTTCTCTACAGGGAAAATATTAGACGGTCCTGCGGGTTCTTCTAATGCACGTAAGGCAGCACGTTCCTCCTGCAAAGCCCGCTGTCTGGGAGTTAATCCAAGAGCATTTTTCTCTACAGGGAAAATATTAGACGGTCCTGATGGCTCCTCGAGTCTAAGTTCCCTAAATACACGTTCTGCGGGTGTTAAACCCAAATTATATTTTGTGGTTGGAAATAGTTCTGAGGGTCCTGCGGGTTCAGCAATATTTTGTAGTATTGCTCTCGAATTCTTAATATTTTTCCGTGTCTTTGCAGCAGAAACGATAGAATTTAATATCATTCTGCGACGAATTCTGCTATCACCACGAGTAAGTAATTCTTGTGTGCGACGTTCAATATTAACTGCCGCTTTTCGTCCTGCATTTGCTAACTGCTCTAGTTCCGCTTGTTGCTTCAAATATCTACTGAATGCTTTTGATGATGGTGGTACAAGTGTCTTCGCGCGCTCTTTTATATTCGCCAATATACTTGTTTGCTTAGCTACTTCTGCAATTTCAGCTGCTGCCTCTGTAGCTGCCTCAGCAACCTCACTAAGTGGTGCAGATTCAAATATAGGTTTCATATAATTGAGTGGTTGAACGTCGTCAGGTAATCGACCTGGAGTAAATGCAGCTGATAATCGTGGCGCAGCCACCGTACTAGCTGCCTTTAATCCCAATTGTCCAAATTTTGGAAGCACAGCCCTTTCAGCAGCAGATATTATACGAGGAGCACCATGGGTAAGGGCTCTACCTACGGTTTGTACAGACTTCATCATACCACCCTTCAATTTCTTCTTGCGAGTATGTTTCATGGTACCTTCTACTAAAAGTATAGCATAAAAAATATGCAATATAATAATCTTTATTCGTCTAAGAGCCAATGACGCCGGCAAACAGGAACGTATTTATCTGCTGCTCCAATTTCAACAGTACTATCTTGAGATCCACCAATCTTCTTTGTGAAGTGCGCCGAAGTTCCGTCACGACAAACAGCACAATAAGATGATAAGCGTAAAACCGTCTCAGCCAATGGAATGAGGTCCAACATTTGACCGAAGGGCTTACGTGAAGCATCTCCATCCAAACCAGAAACAACGACCTGTAACTTGTCATTAGTATCAACCCATTGACATACTCTGTCCCGTAGGTCCGTGAAGAACTGTCCTTCATCGACCACAATTACATCATAAGCCGTAGCAATGTCTTCAGGGAGGTCACTTAGGCGTTCCACCGAAGTCGCAGGAATAGTGTCAAGATCATGAGATGCAATAACATTTGAACCATAACGCGTGTCGTGAGCATAATTAACGACTAAGACCCGGAAGCCTATTGATCTGTAGCGGCGAATATGCCGCAAAAGCTCCGTTGTCTTTTGAGCAAACATACATCCTATAATTACTGTTAAATGACCCATGGCACCTTAATATACTTCGGACCACTAAAAAAATCAAGTTTATGAAGCCGCAGGACAAAGTCACAGGACGTAGTCACACTACTTTGTAGTGTTTCGGACTAGATAAACAGGCTCCTTATCATTAAGGATGCCGTCCTTAGTCTCAACGACAAGCACCTTCTGATCGAACGAATTGAATGTCGCCGATCCATAATGCTTTTCATTGTTGCGAATAGTCTTGACATCCTTGACTCGACCCATACCATCGGGTAGAATCACAATATCTCCAGGCTTCACCTCATCATAATTGGCCTTCTCAAAAGTATGCTTATAAAGACTCATTGTGCTGGCGTTGTTTTTAATCAAAATCTATTAAAAATATGTAATTCAATTTTATTTATTAGTCCTTACGCATAATTGGTTGATCTGCAATGTGGCGTTTGTCGCCCTTCTCATCGATAGCGATCGCGATCCGTTGCACATAGGCACCCTGATACATCGTCTTTCCACGAACAGGAGGCACAATTTGCTGTTTGATCTCTACGATCTTCGCAACTGCAGGTTCACCTGCAGCATTCTTAGGGCCAATCACAACAGAGTCGCCGACCTTCAACTCACTAAAAGTTTTTGCGGTATACGTTTCAGACATATTGAATGATTGATTTATTTCAATTAAAAATAATAGATAAATTCAATTTTATTTGTCTAGGTTTTATTCAGAATAAATGCCGAGCGCGGAATTGTAAAATCGTGGCTTCGTCTCTGGCTTTTGAATTATAATATCATTTTCAGGATAAATATCGAGTGCCGAATTATAAAATCGTTGCTTTGGCTTAATATTCAAAATATAGGAGCGATATGTTGATTCAATATCCTCTAATTGTGGAGATGTAGTCAGTAGTCGTGTCATCAAAATGCATGCCCGTAATAGTCGCATGTAAATGTTATAATTATAGGTGTCTATTTGATCAATCAATTCCTTCAATGTAATTGTTCGAACTTCGGAGATCTCATAATAATCATCGTGTCCAGACTGTAGTGTATTCTTATTTGAAAAGACTGAAAATATATCGACCTTCAGTCTTGCAATCATAAAGATATATCGGTACGGACTTCGAGGAAATGAGAACGGACTATTGTCCAATTCATAATTGTTTTCTCGCAAACCAAGTTCTTCGAATGCTTCGCGCGTCGCTGTATCTTGTGAATCCTGATCTTCAGACTTCCTTCGCCCTTTACAGAATCCCCATTTACCTGATTTCTTTTCTTTTAAAACTACAATTTTATTATCTGGTGTTATAAATATAATACCAGCTCCTTCATATAGATTAGGATCAAATTCAATATCATTTCGAGATATATTTTCCATTTCTTAAATGTATGTGTAATAATCATTATACAAATGCAAGATTCAAATTTATCTATAACGTCTACTCGAGCGCTTTCGCCGATTCTGACTTCCATTAGCTGAAATATAGCCATTGTTCCGTGGATTACGCTGTGTTCGTGCCTTCTCTATAATCCGCCGCCGCCTATTTACACCTGTTCGCGACCATTCAACATTGTTAAATGATTTCGGAAAGGCATTTGTCGCCTTTGGGCCATCCATAAGATCCAATGATCTGCAAATTTTATGAATTATTACAACGGGTCCTTCAATTCCCTTTGATCTCACACATCCATAAATGTCTTTCCAATCCATTAAATAATTCATTATATCAATTATCCGTGCATATTCACCTGTACGCCTGAAAATATCGAGTTCAATATCGTCAAGCGTCCAAAATGATATTGAATATGCAGCCCTAATTGTAGCCGCAAATTGACGAGTAAGCTGGTCCGCAGCTTCCGCCTGTTTCAATGTCATATTTAATGCACTTACTGGATATAAACAATGTAAATGTACAGGCGAATCATCGTCAAGTATTATAAAGGATTTAACAGGAACATATTCACCCATAATATTTGCAATGAAGTTGCCGATATCATTAGATGATTTAATTAGCTCTTCGGACCATTTAAAGACCGTTCCAGGACGTTGTATGCCAGATATCCCTAATTGTAAATATTTGACTGGCTCTGAATATTCATATCCACCGATCTGCACTCCATTCAGTTCTATGTCATTTAATCGTGGATTACCAGTATTAAATGTTTGATAATATATTTCAGGTAATTTATAGTACGCAGGATTGTTAGCAGAGCCGGATTTAGGTCTATACAATTCTAAACCATATATTCCATAGATAGATTCGTCATTTGTCACGGATTTTGAATTAGGACTCGGAATATTAATTGTAGGTGTATTACTTGCCAGTGCCGTTAACATAACATCGGAATCATATAGACTCCATTCCATTTGTCGACCACATGAAGCTGCCATTAAAAGATATTCATCTGGTTTTAGCCGATATTCACCACGCACTTTATCTGCACCATGTCCCCACAAAAAAAATGTATTAGATGGTGCAAACATTCTATTGTTGCAATAGAATATTGGCATAAGATATATTATATAACTTTGTAAATACTTCCACAATAGTCATATATTGAGTATCCTGTGTTTTCTTATAGATCGCTAATGCATGTTGAATGAATTTATTAGACCAACACTTAGACTCTGAGTTTACGCTTTGCTGTTGTTTGTGATTTGTCATTACAAAATTACGATAGAACTGCAAGAGTTCGTAATCATTTAGCGCTGCTACTTGATCGTACATATTTCAGTGGTTTTTGATAGAAATAAATTTATAAATAATAAAATCAAATTTATTTTTATTAATAAATAATAATAATACAAGCATACATAATATTATTATTTATTAATGAGTACTTCCGGGCAACAACAGAAGCCAACATCAGATTCTGATCTAGCCTATTACGAAACACGTCGTGGTCAAGGCTGGGAAGATCCGAATAACATGAAGATTTTAACAGAATGGATTCATTACGCTGCTATCTACTTAGATATATTGTCTGAAGCGACGGAAGGATATAAGAAGACTCTTCGACTCAATACAATTATTAATCTAATTGTTTCAACTTTGGCATCGACACTTAGTGTATCAACTTTTAATACGAACGAAGAGAGCAGCCCGAAGACCGCTCTAACACTGAAGATCGTTTTTACTATTTTAACATTTACACTCACTATTGCAGCAGGCTATATAAAAGTATATCAAATTCAGGAGAAACTCGAGAATTCGCTGCGACTCAAACAAGAGTGGGCTTTGTTCGGTTCAAAGATCAGTTCAGAGATGCAACTACCATTAATTCTCAGGAAGAATGCAATATTTTTGATTAGTACTATGAAGGGGACTTATCTGGATCTCGTGAAGTCAGACATGGGCATTAAGAAGGATATTATTCGTCGTATGGCATTCCGTTCAGGATTGAAGGAAGATGATTTAACGTTGTCTGAACTATTTGAACGTATCATTAAACACGAAATTTTCAGACTTCAGGATGATTCAGAAGAGAGTCCATATATGGATAAAAAACTAACAGATTTAGCTGAATCTTATGGTCTACCAACACCTATGGTACGTCGTCAAAGTCGTACTATGACTGAAATAGAAGCAGATTTACCGCCAGATGCAACCTCTCTAAAAGTTGCAGCTCCTCGTTATGACGAAGTTGCATTAAAGAAGTTTATGTGTGCAGTTGGACAACCTGCATCATCAGACTTGGATTCACAACAAGAACAATTAGATAAAATTACAAAGGCATCTGCTGCATCCAAAAATGAAATTGTTCAAGGTGTAAAAGGTTTCTTCACTAAAAGTGAAAAAGAATCACATAAAGAGAGTAATGCAAAACAACTGCTCGCAGATCGTGGTCGTGTAAGTTCCTATTTGCGATCTCCAGTATCACGGACATATGCTCAAAGGCCATCGACACAAGGAAGCAATACTTATAAAGCCACATCATCAAGTCAACAAGAACACAAATGCATGATATGTGGTATCCCAAGTACTGAACACGTCTGTTCTAATTGCCAAGATCGTAGTTCTGATAATTCTGCTGAACCTCGTCGTTCCAGTATCGCCTCACATGTAAGTGCAGCCAGTCATGAAAGTCTGACACATGAATAGAATGAATTGTTTTACATCTGGGCTCATCGGTACAGCTTTTATCGGTGCAAGTATTTCAACCATGCTAGTAAATAAAGAACAATCTGACCAGCTTCGTGAAAAACTTAGTCCAGAACTGGTGGCAAAATACGACGCAATCGTCAAAGAGCGTACGACACACTATATTCAAGGACTCCTTATTGGTATGCTAATCGCGTATTTTTTCCTTACAGTAGTTTTAAAAACCCCTAATCGATTTCATCGTATTTCAACCTTTTTCGGCATAACACTTTTTACAACTGCACTATATTACTTATTAAGGCCGAAGTCTGATTATATGTTAAATCATTTAAAAACATCAGAAGAAAATAAAGCATGGCTCTCAGTCTATAAAAATATGAAATACCGTTATCTAATTGGCTTTGTACTTGGCGCACTTGCTGCTATTCCTCTTGGTAATGCATTCTGTTAAATGAATTATTTATTTTAAAATATTCAGCATCTTAGAGAATGCCGCCCAAAAAGTTTTGAAGCGCGCTCTTGTAAATGGACTCTAATTTTATTTTCGATTTACGCGTATAAATTTGATTCGCGTCACAACACGAATTTTACTCATAAAACTGGTAAAATGTTATTCGCTCTATCATTAATAGTTGCTATAACGTATCCTGATAATGGACATTGGATCTATTATTACGATTCAGGTGCTATTGAACACATGGGAACTTTTATAGACGGCATCTCCTATTATGAATGTGGCACTTTGAAAGCAGAGATTATTTATACTATGGATCATCCTGAATTATGGAAGCATTTTGATATAGATGGTTCCATACTATACGAGAAAAATGAATTATAATGCAGTCCAAAAAACCTGCACATGCCAGAAATCAATTACTGTTGGCTTCGGATTTTTATACCATGCAAACATATAATTTTCATGACCAACTATTTTTTTAATTTGTGTATTTATCATTTCATTAACTGTTTCATCATCAAAATTAAAATTAAAATTATGATCCTTGTGCCATAATACATAATGATTACTATAAGATGGTAATGCATATCTGAACATGGAAGGTTTAAAGATCCAAGATATTACAGATCCTTCGAATACGGAATGTAAAATATAGTCTTTAATTGTTGGCCATGTTGATTCTATTATAGCCATTTGTCGCCGTTTTTCTTCTAAATCTTTTGCAGTTGGTCGAATTGTAAATTCATTAGGAATCCAATCATGTATTATTGACAAATTATTTAGCTCTGTTAATGATGAACTTATGCGTTCTCGTAACATTTATCCTAAATTACTATATATATATTTTCTTTTAATATATTATTAGACAATTTATATCAAGCAATAATTTTTCCTGCTATCATTGTTGTTGTCACTAAATTTAATCAAATGTAGTAATTAATACCCTTTCTTTTTCTGCACTCTATGATTGAAGTAAATGTCATCCGTTAATCCATGCTCTCTTTTGTATCGAGCTTCCACTCGCAATCTTTCTTCTTTCGCCTCATCCTGTATTCCCATAAACTTCATATATGCCAGCTCCTGTTCTGCTCCCGTTTTCGCAACTTTTAGACTTGATTCGTATTGTACTCTATCGGACTGTCCTGGTAACTTCTTCGGAGCATTGTTGTTAACGGAATCTTCGAGTTTTTTATATATCTCGGACTTTGACTCAACTTTCTCAACAATTAACATTCTAATTGTTAATTCGAGATTATAATTTAAATAATTTACTCATAGATTAATACATTAATGAGTAAATTAACTGATCACTCTACCTTCACAAAACAGTTTCGGGAAGAACTTATTAAAGATCTCGAGCTAAGCGAATCTATTCTCTGTCCTAAATGTAATTTGAATTATGTCGATAACTGGAATGAGGACATGTGCAGATATGAATGTGAAGATTCGGATTCGGAGGAGGAGGAAGATGAACCAAAGATCTCCAAAAATTACCAAGTTGTTTGTGTTTTTGACTTCTATAACACTCCCCTAAAGGAAGTAATTGATGAATGGCTCCGCAAACTGTTAAGAATGTGTGGCGATGATGAAGAACTGAAGAACAAATGGCAACAAAAAATAAATGAAGCCATACTAACACTTTAGAATACCTTGGACGCTCAGAGTCCAGGGTATACCCACCAGTTTTACTGGTGACTGAATAATACAAGGAGTACCATTGCAACAAATCCAATTGTTAGACAAACATTAATTGTATTATGTATGCCCGAGGCATCCAGTTCCTTAACCATATATGTATCACTCAGTTCATAGCCGAACTTCCTATAATAGTCACGCACACCGACGCCGGCAATAATCGCCATTTTTTCATATGCTGCTTTCACAGCTATCTTCTCAGCTATCTCTAATAGTCGTCGACCGATTCCGCGGTGTTGTGCACCCTTTTGATCCTTCGATCCAACCTTATTAACCTGTCCATAGACATGGAGCTCCCTAATCATTGCTGTCTGGCCGCCAAGGGCTTCGAAGCAGGTCAAGGGTCCTTTACAGAGTCGTAAACGAATGAACCCTAATAGTAGATTTCGGTTCGGCCTAATAACTTCTGCAGCAATGAAATATTCCTGTGCACCTGATGCAATGAATGAATAGATATTATATTTAATTTCATCGGCATTAAATGCCTGTTGACGAACTTCGCAGCAGCGAATACATTGGCAATAAATGCCGAGTGCCTCTGCTTCCTTTAACACCCTATTAGCCAAATCAGATGTTAATGTGTCACTGGTGAATCCGATACGGGAGTCACAAGCAGGTCGAAAGTCACGTTGAATACGATTTACTCGTACCCATTTAGGGGTAATTTGTTGACGATAAATAAGTACGTCTTTCAAGGCGCGGCCACCGTCAACCTCTGCATAGGGTTTCCACTTGCCGTTCGCCTTCCATTTCTTGATTTCTGTGAAATCTACATCCAGACAAGGATAATCCTTCATATAGTCTGGAATGAGATCTGGATCATCCTGCAATACCTGTCTATAACAGTCCTTGTCCATCTCTGGCGTCGCGCCAGGTAGATCTGTCATAATATGAATCTCAATCTTGAATCCATATTCTTTTAATAGAGCGATTGCCTTTTTGCTGTGTAGCACGAGATGTCCTCGATTAACACGGCGTAGCAAGTCGTCATTTGTATGCTGTACACCGAGCTCTACTCGGGTCACACCATAATGACGAAAACGGATAATTTCCGCTTCGTCGATTTCGTCAGGCCTCGTTTCAATTCCAAGACCGACCACATGTATTTGAGCATGGGTATTATACTCTTGCTCCTTGTCGATAGACAACGGAGCACGTGGCTCCTGACCTTCGGTGCTCTCCGCAGGAGAGTTCCAAATATTAGCTGCATAATAGAGGTCACGAATGAATGTGTCCGCGCTCCCATGTGAATAACATGAGAAGGTACCTCCCAAAATTCGAAATTCGATCTTATCGAGTGGATGTCCATTGTATTCCAAAGCGCGGAAGCGCACATGTACTTGTCGCACTGTTTCGAAGTCGACCGAAGCCGCGCGTTGAACTGCATCTTCATTACTCAAATAGGAACGTGGCATACCAGGTTCATTTGGACAGAACTTGCAATTGTATTTGCACGAGAAGCGGTCAGGTGGCATTACCACCGTGATATTTACGATACCGCTCGCAGAGCGAATGGCGTTTTTAATGACTGCGTAACGAAGAGGATGGTTCTTCGGGAACCTCGCAGGGTTCTCATCAGATAGCTCCTTATATGCATGGCTCAGCCAACGCTTACCAATGCTTACTTTATGCTTCTTATAAAGGATTCGAAGTGTCGCATTCAAATGTTTCTCTGTATCATATGCCTCAGGGCATATATCAATTAGATCTTCGATAAACTTCTTTGCTGTAATGACATTTTCCTTCTTGGACTCTTCCTGTGAACAATCTTCAATATCTGACATTTTTCTTCTTTTTAATATTCCTAATTGTAGCCAAAATTATCAATTTTTATATATTCATTTCATTTAAACAATTAAGAAAATAAATATTTAATGGGTTTCCAAATTTTGCGTAAAGTATGTTTACAAAATCTAACAGCCATAAATGAGCTCCTTATGAACGCGAATGAAAAATATTCACGTTTTGCATTTAATGGAGCAGATGCAAGTAAAAGTTCATGGAAACGAGAAGACGAAGAAATTGCGTGGGATATAGTTCAGCAATATGAAACACTTTATAAAAAAGAATTTATCCGTTGCCAAGAATACATTGGAATTTCTAAGAATTAAAAATTGAAATTGTTCAATGACTATTCGACTATTAGCCTATCGCACTAAAAACACTAAAATGTCTCAAGAAGCGATGTATGAAAATGAACAATTCGTGGAGGAAGTCAATTATGTTGATGGAATAAGGAATGGATTATCGAAGATTTGGCATGATAATGGCCAATTAAAGGAGGAAGGAAATTATGTTGATGGAAAAGCAAATGGAATATTTCAATATTGGCGTGAAAATGGCCAATTATACATAGAAGTAAATTTGGTTGATGGAAAAGAGAATGGATTATTTAAAACGTGGCATCATAATGGCCAATTGATCGAAGAAATCAATTATGTTGATGGAGAAAGGAATGGATTACATCAAATTTGGCATGCTAATGGTCAATTACAATATAAAATCAATTATGTTGATGGAGAAGCGAATGGATTATATCAACATTGGTATATAAATGGCCAATTATGCTGGGAAGTCAATTATGTTGATGGAGAAATGAATGGATTATATCAAAGTTGGTCAGAAGATGGCCAGAAAAAAGAAGACGTCTATTATGTTAATGGAATAAAGACTCTATAAAATATATAATTATGATTACATGATTATATGTTTTTTCGTTGCCAAGATATTATAGGGGTTTCCATAAAAATTGAATTTTTTCAATCACTAATAAACAATTATTCTAAAATGTCTGAAGAAGCGACATGTTATATTTGCTATGGAGAAGAATCGGAAGAAAATATATTTGTAGATCCCAATCCCTGTAATTGTCGAGGAACAATTAAAATACATAGCACATGTTTTGATACTTTAGCAAGACTAAATAATAAATGTGGTATTTGTAGGACTGAATTTATTATCCGTCAGGTTATTGACGGATATAACAGATATTATTATCTGTCGGGATCCCTAAGACGTGAAGGATTAAGGATTAATGATTTGCAAGCAGGCTTATGGAAAAATTGGCATGAAAATGGCCAATTAAAGGAGGAAGTCAATTATGTTGATGGGAAACGGAATGGATTATTGAAACAATGGCATGATAATGGCCAATTACAGACAGAACTCAATTTTGTTGATGGAAAAGAGAATGGATTATTGAAACAATGGCATGATAATGGCCAATTGATGAAGGAAGCCAATTATGTTAATGGAATGATGAATGGATTAAAGCAAGAGTGGTATGATAATGGCCAATTAAAGGAGGAAGTAAATTATGTTGATGGAGAATGGAATGGATTATATCAACGTTGGTATGATAATGGCCAATTAGGCAAGGAAGTCAATTATGTTGATGGAAAAAAAAATGGATTATTGAGACGTTGGTATTATAATGGCCAATTATATATAGAAGTCAATTATGTTAATGGAAAAGAGAATGGATTATTGAAAATTTGGCGTGAATATGGCGAATTAATGAAAGAAGTCAATTATGTTGATGGAAAAATAAATGGATTGTATCAATGTTGGTATAAAGATGGCCAATTGATGGAGGAACTCAATTTTGTTGATGGAAAAAAGAATGGATTACATCAACGTTGGTATAAGTATGGCCCATTAAAGGAGGAATTCAATTATGTTGATGGAATAGAAAATGGATTATCGAAAAGTTGGTATTTTAATGGAAAATTGATGGAGGAAGTCAATTATATTGATGGAAGAAAAAATGGATTATTGAAACGTTGGCATGAAAATGGCCAATTAAAGGAGGAAGTAAATTATGTTAATGGAATAAGGATTCAAGAAAACGTATAATTATGTAATATGATTACATGATTATATGTTTTTGCGTTGCAAAGATATTATTGGAGTTCTCAAAAATTAAAAATTGATTTTTTTCAATGACTATTAGACTATTACTCAATATACCTAACAATGTCTGAAGAAGCGACATGTTATATTTGCTATGGAGAAGAATCGGAAGAAAATATATTTGTAGATCCCAATCCCTGTAATTGTCGAGGAACAATTAAAATACATGTCATATGTTTTGATATTTTAAAAGCACAATATGATACATGCGGTATTTGTAGAACAAATTTCATACAAAATGTATATAAAAAATATTATTATCCGTCAGGATCCTTAAGAGAAGAAGGAAATTATGTTGATGGAAAACGAAATGGATTGTATCAACGTTGGCATGAAAATGGCCAATTAATGGAGGAAGTCAATTATGTTAATGAAAAAATGAATGGATTATATCGAATTTGGCATAAGAATGGCCAATTAATGGAGGAAGGAAATTATGTTAATGGAGAAATGGATGGATTACATCAAAGTTGGTGGATAAATGGCCAATTGAGCGAGAAAGTCAATTATGTTAATGGAATAATAATTCAAAAAAACTTATAATTATGTAATATGATTACATGATTATATGTTTTTGCGTTGTCAAGATATATTGGAGTTTCTAAGAATTAATAACGCGTTGAGTGCATAATAATGTTTATTAAAAATTGATTTTTTATTAGTCCTTTTTTCTACTATTATAAAAATAATGAGTGATTCACTGAAAACGTTTGTGAATCGCCTTCATAAGGCGAAGCACCTGATTATTCCATATATCGGTGATTACATAATGCCGAGTAATATAATCTTTCCCTTAGCACAGACTCTAACTGTCTATTATTGGGATAAGAACGGCGTCTATTACAATTTGAATCGCCATCATTTCCCGAATGTGGAACGTATCAATTATATTAGCAGTTCACCAGGTGAAGCATGTGTTCCGTTTCGATTTATATCTTATGAAAAGGACTCACTTGCGAGGCCGATTTTCAAATGGCGACTCCCTGAATCGGCATCTACTGGTATGAGGCATCATCGTTTCTTCGATTCTGTACCAGAAGAGTACAAGGAATTCATTCCACGAGATGAATACAAAGAACTTGTAAAAGAGATTGATTCAACCCTTGGCTGTGATAAATTCTATAATCAATACTTTAGCGGTGGCCCAAAGAGTCTGCATCAAGTGCAGACACATGTAGATCTGGAGTAATTATCAGGTTTCATAAATTTGGAAGTACATTTACTTACGTTTTTTATTTGTTGCAGCGAAATAATCTTTCAATAAGAAATATGATAAACCACCTATTGCAGCAATAGAGCCTGCAATTAAACCTGTGTGTGAACTGCCGCCGCCGCCGCCACCAGTAAAAGTTACACTATCACAATCTTTCATCCGTCCAAAAATTGCGCATGCAATCCGCTTTCCTGAATGTCCAGTTGTTTTACTGTCATTATGTCCACCGAGGCCCAAATCGTCCTCATCCTCATGCACTATAATTGTCCGTCCCCATAATTCATCAACTGTCGCACCTTTAATCAAATAAGTGTGTTTGTAATGACCACGCGAATCTGGTTCTATATTGCCTAAATCACCAGTATGACCCGAGTCATACGATCCATGGTCGACCGATGTCTTGGACCAATGTGCACATGCACCTTGACAACCTTCTCCACGGAGATCACCTGCGGTATGAATATGAAATCCATGCTTTCCCGATGGAACCTTTGTAAAATTCACCTTTAATTGTATTCCTTCATCCACGTTATGACCAACGACTTCTCCAATTACGGGACCTGTCTTAAATACTGCAACAGCCATGGAACCTATTATTACTGACGAGAATCTAATTGTTTTAAACAACCAAGTGAACCATCGCGATCCCATAAATGCGGTACAAATTTACCTGCTCTTATTTTATTACAATGATCCGGATGTATCTCCTTCGCCTTAGTGATTAAGACGGAACCACTAGGGCTTATTACACGAACCGTTTTAATAAATGTGTCGCCGTTTTCTTCAACAGTTCTGTAAAGAATACGACCGCATGGAAGTTTTCTCATTTCAGCACTGTTAAAAGTTGTTGCCATACCTGACCGACGATTCAATAGAATCAAACCGACAATTAGAAGTACAATTAGGACAGGAATTATATTTCTCATCTCTCTATAAGTTGACACTAAATATTTTTTACAGGGTTTCCTCCGCTAAATAGTCCTCAGGAATGAAAAGTTGGCGCGATCATCAATTATCGAAAGTTTAGATTAAATTTACAGGTTTAGAAGAATTCATGATTGAACTATTTGCAGCCATATTTAATAAACGATTTTTACTATTAAATCCATTGCTTATAACAGATTCAGGCAATTGAATATCATCATTATTTATGAATCCAATTTTCCCTTTTAATACGTTAGTCATAGTTTTATATTCGTCTATAGGTACTAATAATGATTCAATATGAGGAGTAAATGGTAAAATCGTTTTTCTTTTGTCATAAAAATCTAATTGACTTGGAGTATTTTTTACAGGTTCTGCTGGATATATAATTGCTTCCAATTCAATAAGTGAATTACAAATATTAAGTTGCTTTTTAACATAATCATGAACTATTTCGCTATTTTGTATTTCTTGCATTATGGGATGTGTTTTGATATTATCAAATAACAAAGCGTTATATAATTCATCAGTTAATGTATCTGTTGTAATTGCAGTTACAAGTTTAATAACTGTTGGTGTCATTTTATCGGATGCTAAAAGAAATTTAATATGTGTTGGCCATTCTTTGATATTATATGTTTCAATCATTGTATCAAAATTATATGTTTTTGATTTCTTAATATATTTATTATTTTGTACTTTTGAAATTAGATCAAGAATTGTGATAAATTGTTTTAATTTTTTATTAAGAATTGCATTGGTGATTCCATGTTTAGATTCAATTAAATAAACGCAACTATTATCCAAAAAAATCTTTTTTCCGTTTCGATTAATACTTGGAACAGGAATAGTTTTAAAAATTACACAACCATCAATATCAGTTAATGGTTCATTATTAAATGGTATATAGAAGTTCCCGAATTTAACCATGTTAATAGTTGCACTATGATTCATGTCACTTAAATATTGTTTTAATGCGTGTGAGTCTTTTTGTTCTCTAATTGCGGATTCATTCTTATTATAATCTTTTAAATTTTTAATATCTTTTTTCATGATTGCAATATCATTTTCAACGTTTGTTAGCCGTGTTTCAACGTTTGTTAGCCGGACTTCGATTCTATCAAGTTTATTAAAAATAGTTGTAAAAGTTGGCTGCAATAATTTAAATTTAGCATCTAAAGCAGAATCAATTGCGGATTTTAATTTTGAGTCTAAAGCAGAATCAATTACCGATTTTAATACATCTAATTTTATATTAACTGACATCACTATTAGTATATTTATAAACTATTTATATACTAATAGTGATACAATTTTGCCGTGATTCGTGTCCCTTTTTTTTGAAAATCAGAAAATTGATAAAGAATTAAAAATAGATTCAACAAGATCATCGTCCCCAATTGTCGGATATTCACCGTTCCGTTTTTTCCAATGATCAGGAACAATCGTCTTTTCTGGCCTCATACTTTTATTCGCATCAGCGCCGCATTCAATTAACACATCATAAATCTCCCCCGCTAAATCACCATAATAATTTATTGCCTTCTCTAAAAGAATTTCTACAGGTGACATTGACGCTTTTTCACCAAATGGTCCTATTTCTATTTTTTTACCATAAACATCAAGTCGATATTTACATGATTTTTTATTAAAATCAGCACCCTGTGATTTCAAGAAACGGAGATAATCCAGATGTATAAAATGTCTATGCCACCAAAAAAATTGTAATGTGTTGTATAACATTCGTGTAACTGCAGTATATTTATCTTTCCCCATACGAATATCATTTATATCAGCACCCTTACTGACTAAATAACTGATCCGTTCCTTACTATTATGTTCTGCAATCAAATTGTATAGAGGTGACGGAATATTATCATTAGTTTCGTCGTGGAAGTTTACATCGGCGCCGAATTCTTCGACAAGACATTTAATGATTTCCATAGACCCTATTCTAATTGCAAATAAGAGGGGAGTTGTGGGTTCGTAACAAAACCGCTGATCGCCGTACTTCGCGCGAAATTCAAGGCTATAATCTTCATAAAAGTTTGTTATATGATTAATATCAGGGACTGTTGCGGCCTCGACACGAACTGCTACTAAATCTTTATTATATAGTGCTTCCATTAAATTTCCATATGGACTTCCTTTTGGAAATTTTATATCCCAGTCTATCTTCGAATATTTCATTGTTTAATTTATAATTCATAATAAATAAATTAAATAATGAACACACGTCCTGTTTTGGAACGATATTTCCTTTTTAGCTGGCAAATTTGCGCGGCCTGACTATTCGGCATGATATATAATAATTATACTGAAAAAGTTCGTTAAAAAATGGGCGTAGAAAGAATATGTTAATTACTGCATTATTAGACCCATCTAGCATATAATATAAGACTTGCTCCACCATTGTATGTCGCACCAGCAGCATAAGGTGTACCTGAGCCATCAGCAGCAGTATTCCAACCACTAAATGTAGATCCTGTTTTTGCTTGAGTTTGTCCTAATTAGTTCAGCTCCAAGCAATAGCTTGGAGCCCATTGCTTCGCGTAATGGATGTTGTCGCTGTGTAGGTATGTATTTTTAAGCTGAATTAACCGATGTTGTATTAGTTGGTGTAAATGTTCCTGTGATTGGTGAAGGGGTTGATCCATTCGCAAGTTCAATGCGAGTGCGATTATAATTAAGAATGTATGGATTAGCAGTACCCTGCCATCTTGTTTGACCAGCAATTGCTACTCTTGTTGTGGTACCATTATTAAAATTAATATAAAATGTCGAAATTGGTGAAATTGTCATATAATTGACTGCACCCTCAGTATTACTTTGACATCCACCGCTATTAACTGTAAAAGATGTTTGAGGAAAAGGTATTGGTGCACCAGGAGGAGGTTCAGGTAAACAAGAAAAGGAAAAACTTGCGAAACCCGATGTTGTAATGGTAATATCTTGAATTGTTTGTCCTGTAGGCCAGTATGTACTGCCTAATGATAAAGTACCTGTTTGTGCCTCAGTCTGAATAGCACCTGTTGCTGAATTTCTCCAATTTGTTACGTATAAAATATTAAACGTATATACACCAGCTACTTGAGATAAATCTACTCTGCTATAAATATTAAGCATATTACCTGTATGTGTAGTATCAATTGGACCATTTCCTGTTCCATAAGGTGCACCAGGGGCAGGGCCGCCCATACTGTATTTTACTTGTAAAATACTTGTCATTGTATTATTTGTATTATCTCTATAAAGGTCGTTAATAGTCCCACCCAATGAGATGGATTGGTAATTGTAATCCTCAGGACAAGATTTCACACGAACTCCCCCTGCCCATTGAGCGTATAATGATTTATTTGAATCCATTACAATTGATGCATTATTTGAATAATTTATCCCTGAACCATCTGCGGCTGTATTCCATCCTAAAAAGGTGTATCCTGATTTAGCAATTGGGGCTTGACCAATAACGCTTGTACTCGTACCAGAAGGATAAGATGTAGCTGGAGGAACAGTTCCACTTGTATTTCCATTTCCAAAATATGTAAGAGTATAAGGTGTTGCTGATGTATTAACCCATTGAGCATATAATGTTACATTTGCAGCCGGCATTGTAAAACCATTACTTGTAACTGGATATGCTGTTCCTAAACCATTAGCTGCAGTATTCCAACCATAAAATGTTAATGAACCATTAACTAATGAACCAGTATTACCAGATATTCCAACACCTTGGCCTGATTTATAATTAACTGTTGTTGGAGCTGATCCACCAGTGCTTCCATTGCCATTATATATAACTTGATAGTCAGTTCCAGCTGTATTATACCATTGAGCATATAATATAGTATCAGCATAAGGCATTGTTAAAGTGCTGGTTGGTGGATAATATGTACCTGTTCCAAAAGATGATGTATTCCATCCACCAAATGTGCGGCCAGTACGTGTAAATGGACCTGTATTTCCTAATATTGCTATACCAGTTCCACCTGAATATGATGTAGTTGGAGCAGGTTCTGTTCCACTTCCTCCAGCCCCAGCATTATATGTTAATGTATATCCTCCAGAAGGAGCAGGAGCAGGAGCAGGAGCAGAGCCACCGGAAATAACCGGTTCACTACCACAACAATCAGGGAGCGTCTGTCCATATTCACGTACTAAAAGATCTTGTTCCGAAAAATTATTGGACCAACCACCACCTTCACGTGATATTGGGTTTGTCCTGTAAAACGTGGCAAGCGTCCTCGCCCTAATTCGCCGAATTTGCGCGGCCTGACTATTATCTGCAGTCGGCATTATAATATATATATATATTAAATAATTTATACTAGTCCATAAAGCGCCTTATTCGCGTCATAGTTATTCAGGACCTCAGCTGCACTCAGCGCTCTGCCGATATAGAGACGAAATATTCCCATATCACCTTGGAACTGTTGTTCAAATTGATTTCCATTGAAATTGCCGAGATAGAGCGGACTTGTACTATTTTTAACACTTGCAAAGGAATGTGCTTTACTTCCTATAAGTGCTCCATTAACATATAATGCAATAGAATTAGATGCAACATTAGTCCATACACCCACTATTTGATACCAAGTTCCAGTTGTAACTGATGCTTTTAATGAAGTTATAGCTTCTGAGCCACTCCCAACCTCAAAGTATGTTTCATTTGTTGTTGAATCCGTTCTGAATCCATAAGACCAATCTGCAGCACCTCCGCCATCAGTTTTAGAAACATATGTTCGTGTCTTACCAGTAATGACAGAATAACGAATCCAGACTTCCACCGTGAAATCCCCTGAGCCAGGCTCTAAGGCAGCATTATCAGCAACTAATACCTGACTTGTAGATCCATTAAAAGTAAAATAAGGACTTGTATAGGTGATCGCCGTCATTGTTCCACTCAAGCTGCTCCCCATTAAATTTGTCAGAGTTGTCCCTGTACCAGGATAAGACGCTGTATCTGTCGGATCATAATAGAGCGCAAGGTTTGTTGTAGTTACAAGGTACCCACCTTTAGTTGCATTGAAATTTGTTAATACATTCGCTGCAGTTAGAGCAGTATTGTAGACACGTGCCTGTGCAATACGACCGTTCCAGAATGATACAGGTGTTACACCACTGACATGTGAACCAATCCGCAGCGTCTCACTTACATAACTTTGCGTCACATTCGTATTCTGGCTCACTTGTGTTCCATTGATATACAACGTCATTGTATTTGTCGAATCACTAAATGTCAGAACAACATGTTTCCATACATTTATTGGGAAACTTGGACTACTTACTAATTCATATGAACCAGCAATTCCACCATATAATGTACCATTTCCAATAAAAAATACATTATTTGCCGAACTTATAATATTATGACCACTACTGGTTATCGTCGCGAAGACCCATGCCTCCAAAGTGTAGTTTGTTCCTGTGCTCAGTGGTGTCCCTATAGGGACAACTGTACTTGTTCCATTGAATACAATAGATCCACCATTCGCACTATTATATGTACCGCTTGTAATTGTATATCCAAAACTATCTATGAGATTTGTCCAGGTTGAACCTAACCCAGGATAAGATGAGAGGTTGCCAGCCTGTACATTCACAACAAGACCTGTACTCACAATATTGGGGAACCGCGATAATAAATACAAATAATTTTGATTGATTTCGCTCTGTGTTAATTTACGGTTGTAATAAAATAGATTGGCAACGTAGCCGAAGGCTTGTCCTGGTAGACCTCCCCAATAATTGTGGCGATTACCTCCTGCACCATACGCTGTTGTGCCAACTTGTGTTCCATTTATATAGAATATACTGGAACTACTATCTCCAACCACTGATAATTGTACCCATTTGTCTTCTATAGCAGTTACATCATAACCACTATCATAGAATGTATCACTGTCATTATCAAAAAAACCTAGATTATCAGTTCCTATTTGTACTAGAAGCGGGTGATCATTTGGACTTGTTCTGAATAATGTCCTGTAATTTGAGGAACTAATAATCATACGAGTCCACGTTACATATGTATAACCGCTCGTTGGTAAAAGAGGACCTGTAGTATTCACAATTATGTATTCATTTGTTCCAGTACAATCGAATGTTTTCACTCCATATAGTGACAGATATGTTGCACCGCCTGTTAATGTATGATTGTAGCCGCCCGTAATATCTGTAATAGATGTTCCAGTACCGGGATAGGATGCGACATTATAAGCATCTAATTGTATTGTGAGTCCATTTGTGACAAGAGCAAATGGTATAGCACTCGGTACAGAACGCCCAAATCCGTATATGCCCGAAATCGATGCAACGATAGGCATTCTTCCTAATTATTATCAATTCTAATTGTTTGTCAAATTTGTTGGTATAATTAAAAATCAAATAATAATAAATGCCAGTGCTTGGCTCACTTAGTGCTATTTACGGATATGGCAGAGCGGAAAAATCAACATCCGTTGTTGAATTTGATTATCCGAATTTTTCATCGACGGATGGACTAACACAAGTATTCACAGCAGGTGTTATAGATAATTTATTATATTTGACGGAAACTGCTAATAATGATGTTGGCAATGTATATCGATCTACGGCAATAAGATATAATAGAAGTTTTTCATTTGAATGGAATTTTGAGTGTTCAGGAGGATCAAGTCCTCCAGCAGATGGATTCTGTTTGCAATGGACAACGACAAATAATACAAACGGAAGTATAGGTGGTGGTGTAGGGTATATTAATGTTGCGACTACTATAAATGCTTTTACATTTTTAACTTTTTCAAATAATAATTTTACATGGTATGAAAAAAATGTAGGACGAACACCCGTAGGTAGCCAAAACTTTTATAGAAACCTATACTTCTGGGCAGACTATAATCATGCAGCATCAACAATGAATATATACTTCTCGACAACAATTACAAAACCTGCAAATCCAAACTTCTCCTTAACTAGCTTTTCATTTGATAGTGCAAATTATTACATAGGATTTGGCGCAGCAACAGGAGGTGCGACTGAAAATCATATTTTGCGTTCAATGAAACTGACCTTTACATAAGATGACCTTTTACAATCAAAAAACTTCACAAGTTTCTACTTGATTATCTGTTCGTAAGACAGCATATAATTTATAATCTTCTGTATGATATTTATTCAATTTCTCCAGAATCCTCTTAAGAATGCCTCTCTTCCTAATTGTCCTTCCTGTGGTATATATTGTTCAGATGCTAATCCTTCAACGTAACGGCTCTCTAAAAATGCTTGTAGATTAACTGTCCCATATCGACAAAGACCAAAGTCCATGACATAAATTTGGTCATCAATTCCATATACAAATTCTAAATCAACTGGAACTATGCCATTATCTATTAGTAATCTGCATGTTCGACCTATTATATTCGCTGCAGCATCAATAGTCCATTGGCTATCAAGAGAATCCCATATATCAATTATTTTCTCAGGTGATGCAAAGAATCCACGAGAAGGATTTTGCAAACCGATAGGATCTGTAGTTGTACGTCCCAAAAAAACATTTAGTTGTTCATCTGGCTTACAACCAAACATTAAATGTATAAGTTCTCCGTTATATTCAGGTAGCCCTAGAATCCTTTCCATAGCAATTCCACATAAATAAGCTGTATCTCTAAATTTCTTTGTTTTGGATGTATATGAATATATTTTAGGAACTTTAGCAACATCATTTTCTGTATTTAATATTTTTTGAGCATCTAATTGTATTAAATACTCATTTTCTAGTTTTTTACAACTATTAGTATCATATAATAATTTAATAACATATTTATTATTTCCAATAATTAATCCGTAACCACCTGAACCAATTATTGATAAATTATTTGACATATTAAAATAATTATATTTTTTTTGTTTTTTAAGAGTTCTTCTTTTGGGCATATCTATTATATTTACTAAAAAATATTTTTGTAAAATTCATTACTTAGTCCCCATACTATCAATTAGAGGAATTGCCGCAGGAAAAGAGCCCAGCCTCCAATTTCACACGATTGCCACCCAGGAGTTCACGGTAGGCAATCTCTGCCTGATGAATGACGGTAACAAATTTGCGATTAAACTGTCTCTATAATAGTCTGACCAAACAAAAATATATTAATTTTATCAAATGGAACATCTACCAGAGTAGCAGTTGGAACTCAGCAGAGATGGACTGGCACTACAAACACTTATACATATGTCTTTAATTACACAAGAGCAGAACTCGCAATTAGACCAACACCATCACCAATTACTGGTCCATTTACACCAACAGCTTCAACTGGAGTTAATACACCTAATGTTTAAAAACACCAGCAACCACTTTTAGATACTTCTTGGACTTGCCTAGAGGTGGAAGCTACGACTTGCCTAGAGGTAGCAGAAGTCCATTCCTCCTTCATTCTTGCCTTAAAGTCAATGAAATCCATATCAGAATCAGGATCATATTGATGCTTCGCACCATCAACATCCAGATAATCGAAATAATCATAATGACTATTATCGCCAGCAGTATACATATAGCATTGTATCGTTATACATGTATATGAATTTGTCGGTAGATTTCTTAATTGATGTGTCTGATTTAATGTTGGTGTAATCCAGGTGACTTCATCTTGTTTAAAAGATGCATTGGCAAATGTCGCAACACTGTCCTTCTCTGCACACAAGAAAGGATAGAGGTTGACATTGATTTCACCATTCAATACACGAATAATTGCACTGGCATTTGCATGACTATGAATGGGTGAATAGTGACCGACAGGCCAGATCTCCATAACATATGGAATGCCTGGGGATTCGCCATTATTCTGTCCTAATGTAATTCGTAAATAGGTTTCTGATAAATCTGGTTTATCAGGATTGAATTCACGGCTCTTGTCACGCAACTTGTTATAACACCACATACCTGGAGTACGAATACTGTATTCGATTGCCTGGACGAAATCGGGGAAATCAGGTGTATTCAATCTGAAATTTTTACCAGAAATACAATTATATAGTTTCTGACAAATAGAGGGCATATTTGCCAGCGGCATATAAGTAGATGCTGCAATATGTTCAATCGTCAATTCATCTGTATGCTTTATAGTAAGCGGTATTTTCATTGTAATAGGATCTTTCAATAGACGAATAATAGAAATGGCTTCATCGTATGCGGCCGTTGTCAATGACTCTAAAAATTCTTTCGACTCAGAGACAGCTGCAGGGTACTTATAAGAATAAATAGCAGTTTCAAGACGAGCTTCGCCGACTCCTGCATATATTTGTCGGTTCTGGGAATCGAGACTTATCCAGTAGTAGGCGCCGTCATGCGCAGAGAGACCAGAACTATTTGTTGAATCAATTAATGGTTTGAGACTTTCGATTTCATTGACTAAGACATTCGTTGCGGTGAATTCTATTTTTAAACCATTTGTACGATCAGCATTTAGAAGCCGGATTACACATGACTTTCCTTTGAGAACATGATTAAAAAGTATGACACCTTGTCCTTGTATTAAAAATTGTGAAGTCATTCTAAGAAATAGAATTTTATTTTATTATCAGAAATTTACTTCCACATGCAACATACAAGTGTGGTAACAGTGATTAATGAAATCATTACTCCTCCTAAAATTCGCAGAAAAAAAGTTACTAAACCTGAATAACTGTGGCTTTTGAAGTTAATTTCTAAATAACTTCCTGAAAATAGTTATAGCTCCATAATTTAGGGCTGTAATGCCCAACCAAAGGCAAATATATTTTTTAAAGGCGTTAATTTATCACTACTATCATTACTATCAGTACTAATAGTAGTCATAATAGACTCATCTTTTTTATTTCTATAGACTTCGATATCAGTCTCCGTTGTTGTCATAACATCACCAATGCCATAAGCACCAGACTTATATAAGTCAAGATTTCGCTCTATACTAAGTATCAATTCTCGTTCATCTAAATCTTCAATTGCATCATAGTCATACTCTTCGAACTCGGACTCGGACTCTGACTCTGACTCTGACTCTTGCCGCAACTTCCCTTTTGCTAATTGTAAACGCTCCGCAATTGATAACTTGCTCAGGCGAACTCATTTTCATTGATGTCAATTATTGATATTATCTTCTCAATTTTATTGTAATATAGTGTGCCAAATTTTTTGTAAGAGTTATTACTTAGTCCCCATACTATCAATTAGAGGAATTGCCTTTATTACCCGACCTTAAAAATTAATATTATACATTAATATATGGGTAGTATTGTTCCACCATCTGCATGCACAGGAAGCGAATTTTATAAAATTAAAGTTGGTACAAAACATTTAAAGATGTCTATATATGAAACTGAAAGTATAGTAAATATTTATATTGGTGGTCCGAAATTATATTGTATTCATGCAACTATTAATAAAGAGGATTCCAGACTTGTACAAATGGGATTTCTAAAACTAGCAATTGGTACCATAGAACAAATCTATTATAATAAACAATGTTCATTAGAACATAACTTTACTCAAGGTATTGATACAAATATGATTATAATTTTATTATGTCAGTATGTACGTGATAAATATCCATATGTTACACATTTAAAATTTAATGATGCAAGTCATCGATCATGCGAGAATGGTACAGAAGTAAGTCTAATGGTTATGACGTTTCTTTACAGTGGAATGACATGGTATCAGAAGAACTTTCATGCGATAATTGTTCCAGATGAAATGGGGCGATACAATAAAATAGTAAAAAAATATGATGATGAAAAAAAAAAATATTCGTGGGACGCTTTTAATGAAATCTTCATTAAAGGTTCTCTCCCTTTGAGTGAAGAGAAGATGAAGACACTCTATGATAATGCTAAAACATGGATGGACTTCTTCAAACCATTAATGGAAGAAATTAAGATTGCGGAATTTTGTAATTTCATTAGTCCATGGTTACCTAAATTTATTAATAGTATATTGAAAGATAATTTCCTAATTATTCCCTATATGTTTATCTTGGATAAATTACGTCCTGTTGAATATACAATGACTAAATACATTGAAGGCGGTTCACACTTGGGTGAAACCCAAGGGCAAACGCCACTGCGTGGCGGTGGCAAAAGAAACTTTACAAAAAAAGAGAAAGGAGGGCACCGCGCAACCTAATGTAATTACTTAGTATTCCAATTTGTAATGCACGGCTGCATATAAATCGCTTAATGAGCCATTATTCTCAATAATAATATCAGCCTGTTCTGCTAAAGCATAAGTGCTCCAAACAGTGACATGAATACCTTGATCAATGAACCACTGACAATCCGGTTCAGACCCCTTATACGCTTTTATGGCCCGAGGAACCCAATCTGGTCTTGGTCCCCGCTCGACATAAATTAATCGACCGCCACGTAGTGGCGTTTGCCCACAGGCCTCGCCTGTGTGTGAACCACCTGCCCTCCTAATAGTATCGATCTCGTTCTGGAAACGGCAATCAGTAATGACGAATCGTGTAAACGGTTCTTCGGCCAAATCTTTTTCAACGCCTTTGATCCAAATATCATCCCTTATATGTTGACGAAACATCTCAGTTCCAATCTTTTGTAAGGCCAGCCGAGGACTTAGGCCCCAGAATGGATCAACCTGTTCCCTCCATTCACGCGACTCCCGCGTTGCCCCTTCCAAAAGGTCGCGATCCCAACCGAAGACCGCGGCCGCAGCATCTTTGACGCGACGGGCAAAACTGAGTTTCTTGAATCCATGCTCTGCAATTAAGAAGTCAGCAATAGTATCCTTGCCACTACCGATGGCGCCAATGATTCCAATGATCTGTCTCGAATCCATTTCTAATAGTCTGGCCAAACAAAAATAGTATCAAATTTTATCAATAAATTTGACAATTATTTCCCCTACAAGTAACTATTAGATAATGGGAATTCATATTGTTGCGAAGTCTAATATTAATCCAAATATGTATGGCGAAGATGATCCAAATAAATATTTGAATTATGCACTAAAGGATATTGAATGGAATACAATCATGGAACTACTGCATATTGATATCGCGATGTTATATGGTTCAGCAATCAATTATTGGGCACCAGAGCAGGTAAAGGATATGTACATGATGATCAAAGCTATTGATGAAGATCCTTATAATCTATATGGTCCATGGAAGAAAGAAGAACTCGAAGATCACATGATTTCCGATATTGAGAAGGCAATTAAGTTGAAGGGCGATATTCGCCAACTAAAAGAGTATTTCGAATTCTTGGTGACAAATGAAGCATACATTGAAGTGTACTAAGCCCACAAAATTTGATTATTTTTGCCACCTAACAACAACCTCTAAAAGTCGTTATGGCATCTCTTGAACAAGACAAATGTTATATATGCCATGGACCCGAGACTGATTCCATGCCATTCATGGACCCCAATCCGTGCTCTTGTAAAGGTTCAATGAAAATCCATAATTGCTGTCTATTCCCCATAATTGATGCGAATGATGAATGTAGTATTTGTAAGTCGTCATATGTTTTGATCGATGGACCTAATAAATGGTTTTATGATAATGGCGCCATACGCATGGAAGGAACAATTAAGAATAATATGGATCAAGGCACAAGGAATTACTTTTATAAAGATGGATCAAAGAGAGCCGAGGAATTCTGTATTGATAGCAAGAGAAATGGTCTCTGTAAATATTATAAAGAAGGTGGGATACTGGCATCGGATGAAACCTATGAATTAGGTAAGCGTGTTGGGCATTCAAAATTCTACTTTCCTGATGGGCGTATATGGGCAGAAGAATTCCATGTAAATGGACTCAAGGAAGGTCTATCTAAATTCCGCTATTCTAATGGAAATTTACAATGTGAAGAAAATTATAAAAATGGGAAGCGAGAAGGATTATCGACGTTCTATCATGAATGTGGACTCGTCCATTGTGAAATATATTACGAGAACGATATGGAGGTGCTGCGACGAGATCACTTCGTGAAGCCTGGCGCTAAGAAGTGAATAGGCATCACTAATTTTTTTAATCATTTCCTTTATCAACAGTAGAATGAAAATCACAACAGACAATAAAGAACGTTTAATTACCGGCTCTCTCTTCCTAATGGAACTCTTCCGAATTCTGATGGGAACCTGTCTATCAGTCTTTGTACCGCACATGTGTGAAAAAGATGTGTGTACAGTTCTTTACAACATTAAGGATAATACCGATATTTACCATCGTATCACATTGGCGGCGAACTTATGTAGTCTAATTGTCTTCCTAGTTTTCTATGGCTTCGAGACACATAGGGAGAATTGGTGCATAAAACATTTAGATATGGATAAGACGAAGAGTCCGATCAATCTTGATACAGAGATTGAATCTTATCCTGAAATAAAAGTGGCCATGCATAGACTTAATAAAAAATATAAAACGATTACGATTATTTGCTCTGGAGTACAGATCATTAACATAACAATGTCGGTGGCAGATATTGCTCTAGCTTGGGCAGGTTTTGCATCTGTCACACCATTACTCAGTTATGTTATGCTCATTTTGCTGAAATTACAGACATCATATGGAATTGCAACAAAGTCTTTATTGAAAGAGCGTGCCCTAAGTGCCTATATTCGATCAGCGAAGATTTACAATACGATTGATGCTGATTTTGTAAAGCCGATTGATGTAAAAATAGAACATACGAATTCCATGTATACTCATTAACATGTAATGAAATAAAAATTGATTTTTTTGTTATTGTTTATATTAAATAATAACAAAAATGTCACAGGAGTCGCAAGCGACGCCGCTGAGCGAGTCAGCTAAGCTGACTCTGTCACAAGCGACTTACGAGACTCGGAATGCACCAACCCTAGAAGAGGGCGAACCCATGGTGACCTTATCCTCAACCACAGGTTGAGGATTCGGACTCTGAGCCAGGTTACACCTGGCGATGACAAAGGCAATTGATGATTTCATTGACTATATGTGTGCTGACGAAACCGTTAAGGTAACAGATATGCTTATCATGGTGAGTCCCAAGGATGAGTCTAAGCACATTGGTATAGATGCCGCAGAAACAGCAAAACTGTTGCAGCAATTGTATACAGAACCTGCAAGCAGGTTCGCTATATGGTCCGCATTTGCGGACACGTATACAGAAATGCTCGTTGAGCGCATCATGGAAAAAGGACTTGACTATCTATTGAGACGGTGATGTCTGAATAAATTAAATTTTAACCTTTTTTATTCACCTAAATTCGGTAATCTCCGGTACATAAAATTGACATAGCTTAAAATCGAAGGGCAATATAGATTAGAAATGCCCCCTAAAAAGTCTCAGTATATCTGTGAGAAATGTGGACATATTTTCAAACAAAAGAGCGGATATGATGATCATATTGCGCGTAAAACCGATTGTTCAGCAACGACAGTTATAAACGAAATTGTTGAGACGAAGGTCAAGAAATTAGTAAAAGAAGTTCTTAAAGAAGAAGTTGGATCAGTTGTAACAACACCTGTAACAGTACAATTAACAAAAGATGAAAAGTCTCTTCAAAAATTCTTTGAAGATCTTCACAATTTATTGTGGAACAAGGCGGGTCTCAATCCAGAGAAAGCTTTGGATCATATGACATTCTTCTTTGCTTATCGCCTAATTGAACCTCAAATCACAAAGCTTGGGCTACCTGATGAATGTCGCTGGTCCTATATTGCTCAATTCAAAAATGAGAATGATCTATTTGAAAATGTAAAAAAAGGATTTAATGCATTTGCAACAAATCCAATTACTAAACCATTCTTTAAGAAACATGAAATTGTGAAGGCAATGGTCCTACATGAAATTGTTCAACATATTAATAAAATTCCAATTGAAACTCTGAGAGAAACCGATACACTCGGTGATATCTTCGAATATATGTTGAGTCGTGGCATGTCAACTATGTCGGATGAAGGACAATACTTTACTAATCGTCAATTATGTAATATCGCATTTAAATATGCATATAAAATTAAGAAATCACTACGCCGTCCAGATAATTCACTCTGCACTTTTGCAGATTGGTTTTGTGGCACTGGTGGTTTCCCTGCAGCTTACATTAAAGGTGTAAATGCAAATCTTCCTGATATTGATTGGACACGCGACTGCAAGTCAATTATGTGTCAGGATATGAATTCGAGTAGTGTTACGACTACTCTTCTAAATTTGCTCATTCTAACGGGCATTCCTTTCAGTTCGAATAATATTCGTAGTGGAAACTCTTTCGCTGATCCAATCTTTATTGGGGAATCGGCACCATTTAAGTGTTCCAAAATCGATTATTGTTTCATGAATCCTCCATATGGAGGTGATAAAACGAAAGGAAAAGAATATAAATTCGCTTATACTAAAGGTAAAGGTGATGTAAAAAAATATCTTGTCAATGAAGAAATTCGATCAATTGGTATCGAGGATGATGACAAGGTAAGTGCGGGAATACAATTAGGAATGGCAACATTATCTACAGACGGTGGTATATGTTGTATTGTTCTTCCTCAGGGATTCTTCTTTGGTGCTTCTAAGAAATGTGTAGAACTTCGTAAAAAGATTGCGGAAGAATACAAGATTCACTATGTAGTTGATATTGCGTCTGGTTCTTTCCTAAATACAGGAACAAAGACATCTATGATGGTATTTCAAAAAGGCGTTGGCCCAACTGAGAATGTGTCATTCATTGGACTCGACGAGAAGCCTCTTGTGGAAGCTACGTTGGAGGAGTTGCGGTCAAAGCACTATTCACTCAATTACAAGCAGTACCTTCCACAGATTGCTGTGGAGATAGAGGGGTTTGAGATGGTAAAGTTGGGAGATATTATTAAACTCGAAACAGGAACATATATTACAAAAAAAACATCTGAAGAGGGAGCATATCCAGTATATGGAGGAGGAGGTATATCTTCGTATATCGCTGAATATAACCGTGAAAATAAATTTGTAATTGCCAAAGATGGTGTATCTGACATTTGTGCTCGCTTTGTACATGGTAAATTCTTTCTAAATCATCATGGATGGACCTTTCACACAACAAAAGAAAACATAGATTACCAATATGTTGGTCACTGGCTTCTAAATAATCAGCCATCTATTTATGCTCTAGCAGTTGGTACAGCACAAAAGGGCATTAATCAAGAAGCATTTCTCTCTTTAGAAATCCCCCTCCCCTCCCTTGAACGCCAACAGCAAATCGTAGAAGCTATTGATGGCTGGGCTCAGTTAGCACAGCATGAAGAGGTTTCACTGAAAATCCTTGAGAAACAGGTTATGTTCCAGGTGAAGGAGATGGGGCGTGGACAGGCTCAAGTTAAATTGGGGGAGGTTTGTGATGTAAAGTGTGGAAAATCAATGCCTAAAACTGACATTGTAGATGGAAATATTCCAGTTATTGGTGGAGGTATTTCACCAATGGGATTTCATAATGTAGCAACACATGAAGAATATACACCTATGATTTCACAGAGAGGAGAAAACTCGGGATATGTATCACGCTATTCAAATAAGACTTGGATTACAAGTAATGCAGTAATTCCTACTCTTAAAAATAAGCTAGTTCTTGTGAATAACGATATATTATATTATGTCCTAAAGTGTAATGAAGAGGCGTTCTATAATATTGTAGTAAAGACTGCTCAACCTATGCTAACAGTTGGCAATTTATTATTGGTAGAACTGCAACTCCCCCCTATCACCGAGCAACAGACTCTTCAGTCAGACTTTGATGAGATTCGGCACAAGCACGCAAAAATTGCCACATATAAGGCGAAGGCTCAAGATGCTATTAAACAATTAATTCCTGGTACTACCAAGTAGTTACCACACTAATTCATCTTCAATTCCAAATTCTTTATTCCATTCAGTGAAATTATCATACATTTCACCTGGATTTTTTGGTAAATCTTCTGCATCTGCAAGTCGATATTTTTCCCATGTAATTAGGTCACGTTCCATACAAATACAAATCCAATCTGTCTTCGTCGTCGGAAAACGGCTACAATCAAGTCCCAGGAAATGATACCATGAGATCCAGCTACTATTAAATGTACGCCAGGGATCTTCAATAAACTTCGGATGCTCAGAAGTTCGTTCAAAATATTCATTTCGTGACTTGAGACCAAGTCCAATATTCATTGCCCTAATTGTCTCATAACGAACTCGAGGCTCTTGAGCTGCATCATATGCACGACGTAAATAGAGTGCCTGAATACGATTAATTGTTGTATCAATATCATAGATTCTACCATTAACTGTAATTTGTCCGAAGAATGCTTCAATATGTCTTCTAATTTTTTCTTTATTTGTTGGTTCAAGTTCTAATCCGACGAAGTCCATAATATCCAGAACTATTTGGTTCAAAACTTCGTCTTCACTTGTACCTTCTGGAGATGGCCTTGTAATACAACACCATCCCTCTTTACCTGGATAATCAAGACGCAATGCACGTCCTGCTATTTGTAGTAAAATATTTGCTGCAATCGATTCACCCATTAGAATAGATGTCAGTTCAATACCTTCAATATCCGAGCCTTCACGATAACGTTGGCAGGCAAATAGGATACGAATAGATCCATCCGCTGGATCTTTAATAAATTCATCATCTGATAAACTATCAGTGCCTTCAACAGCACTATAGATTTTCCAAGATGGGTTTAAGGCTTTCGCTACGGAAATCGCAGCTCTGACCTTTTCGCGTTGGTCTGGAATATAGGCAATCACTTTGCCTCCGTGCCAACCTACACATTGTTTTTCCCTAATTGTCGCATCAATACCATTAATAAATTGATTAATTTGTTCCCCAATAGGGACTTCGTTCGAGATTACATTTACTGTAAATCGTGGTTTAGCAATATATGATTGCCTAATTGCTTCATCAATATCACAATTGTGAAGAATATTATATGGGCTACCAAATAGTTTCCCAAGTTTCTTTTGTTGTTCTGCACTACATGTTTTCGGTGTAGCACTTGTACCTGTTAAATAGGGTGTTTTCCATTCGTCTAATTTCACTTGAAGACAAGTGAATAATTGGAGTCCTGTTGCACGATGCACTTCATCATAATGAATATGTGTCATTGGCGGAAGACGATCCCATGCATCCATATCTGTTAGGGCTGCATGTGTCGCTGTGATTAGAATATTTTTATCCTCTGGAATAGTAAGACTTGATAAAGATCCATTGTGACCTTCAAGTACAAGAATATTCCAGAGATTCAATTTCTTAATATGTTTCATTAAAGTTTCAAAGATATCATTTGTTGGTGCAATTAGGAGGGCACGGAAAGGCCTTCCCTTCACTGAAGTCGCAACAATTAGGAATAACATCATCATTGCGACTGTTTTCCCTGTGCCTGTTGCCCATTGAATAATTCCACGATAAGGATTTCCATCGACCACAATTTTCTTAAAAGTTGTCCACAATTCTAATTGAATCTTACGTGGACTAGCTCCTTTAGGAAGGAAGGTTTGGAAGAATAATTCCTTCGTCGCCTCTTCGTTTAGTTCCTTCATTAAAGGTGTTATCTCATCAGGAGGCGAAGGTGAAGACGGTTCACTAAATATCTGACCAATATCTTCCAACTTCCTAAATGTTTTCTTCAACATTTTCAACGTAGAAATATAATCATTAATTTCTTCAAGAGAAATCTCAAACCATTCTGCATAATTGTCTAATCGCTTCTGCTGAAAATGACAATGAATGAGTTTTTCAATAGCGTGTAATTCACCTTCAGAAGTCACATTCATTTCCCATAAACATTCATAGAAGTTTCTTTGACCTTCAATCGGTGGAATACACGTATTACCTGATTGTAGTCTCTTAATTGGATTTATTGTACAACCGATTTTTCGAAGATTATTTGAAGCCCATTGCTGAGACGTCATACAGTAAATAAAATATCGTTTTGACATATTTAATTGTATTAAAAGGGATGTCGAATTATCAATTTTTGATGTTATTGAGACGGTGATGTGAATTGCTTAAAAACTTTTTTCTATTGTTAAAGTAATGAGTGCTATAGAGGATAATACTATTCAGGGTGTAGCTGTTAACAGCGACGCTGAAGTAGATCGTCATACAATTTATTATTATTTACATGCAGAAGAAAGAAAGGCTAAACAAAGGGAAAAATATAATAATGATCCTGAAGTAATACGTAAAAGAGAAGAAAAGGAAGCAAAAAAAGCTGCTAAAGAATCTGAGAAAGAAGCTAAGAAACTCGCTCAAAAGAAAATGAAAGAAGAAAATAAAAAACTTAGAGATCAGGAACTTCAAAAAATCGCTATGGAAATTTTGGAAAAGAGGAAATCTCCGGCGTAAGAATTTTAGCAATAAAATATTCAGCATAGACAGAAAGATGTCTGCTGCATCCACCCAAACATTCAACACCATACAGTTTTGCATTAACAATACTGTACCCTGTTTCACTTTTTCCATGGATTATACTAAAAAACCTGGTGATACTAAATGGAAAGAGATTACATCCGCTAATTTCATCAATTATTTGAATCAAAAACATAATGGATTTGCCATCATAACTGGTAACAAATATATTGTTCTTGATATTGATAAGAAACATAGTCCTCCTCAAACAATTATTGACTTCCTACATTCTAATTGTGAGGCAGTAGAACAAACACCTGGTGGTTTTCATTATTGGTTCAAGACACATGAACGGACTTCACACTTCACCAATACAACTGATGCTTATTGGGACAATGAACAAATAAAGGGTTTTGATATTCGGGCTAATGGTGGTATTTGTTATTGTGCACCAACCAATTATATTGGAACTGATGGAACTAATAAACGGTATACTTGGATTAAAGGTAATCTATCAAAAGTGACAGAAATTCCATCAGAAATCCTTGAACATTTGTCTTATAGTGCAATGACTTCACCAGTAATTGAGACGAGACCACAAGAATCAACATTTAGTTTTGTTATTCCACAAGATACTACTGATTCTATTTCAGAATCTGCACATGATCCTGATGAAACCATGACTGTTCTAAATGGTCTAGCTCCTACTCGTGCAGATAATTATGATAATTGGTTGAAGATTGGTATGGCCCTGAAGAATGAAGGCTATCCTTTGGAAGTATGGGATACTTGGTCTCGTCGTTCTTCGAAGTATGAAGCAGGTATTTGCCAACAGAAGTGGAAGTCTTTTAATAGTCGTGATCAAAATAAAGTTACAATCGCTACTATATATCACTGGCTAAAAGAAGACAATTATCCACTCTTCATAAGCATTAAATCTGCTAATGATCAAGTTCTTGAAGTACTTTTTGAACCAACAAACGCTGGTATTGCGGATTTATTCTATGAACTCAACCCTAATCGTTATTTATTTAATCCAAATGAAGGTTGGTATATTCTTCAAGAAAATAATACATGGATATCCACTGGTTCTAATGATATAATATCTATACCTGATATTTATAATTCAATTCGAATTGAATGTAATAATCTTCTTTCTAAGCTTCTTCAGAAAATAAATACATCAAAGGACCCTAATCAGGCTACAAAAACACGACAGATAGGAGAGGCTATTAAGAAGATCAGTACAAGTTCTTTTATTAAGGGCGTGTTATCGTTCTTGCCTGGTAAATATTTGAATATGGAAATTGATAAACTTTTTAATGAACGACGTGAATTATTTGCATTTACTAATGGAGTTCTAGACATGACCACAGGAGAATTCAGGGCGATTGAACCGACAGATTATATTTCCGTTACTTGTGATTATGAATATAGAGAGGCGAAAGCAGAAGAAAAACAATTCGTTGAAGACTTCTTAAGTGCAATATTTCCTTCACGTCCTGTGTTAGACTATATGCTTGCTGCATTGGCAACTTGTTTGGAAGGCTATAATCGTTCAGAGACCTTCCATGCACTAACTGGAGTTGGATCAAACGGTAAGAGTTTCTTGATGGACTTGTGTAAAGTTGTTCTGGGTAATTACTTCAGAACTATTCCTATTTCGTACTTCACGAAGGATGATGAAGGTAAAGATAAACCTCTTCCTGATCTTGTAGCAGCTCGTTATACACGTATGTTAGTCGCTTCTGAACCTGAAGAAAAAGATAAATTAATGGTCGCATTCTTGAAGATAATAACAGGTAATGATGAAATTTCCTGTCGTGGCATGTATGGAAAGACCGTTGTCAAATATGTCCCTCAATTCAAAATATTTATTATGACTAATGATATGCCTAAATTATCGAAGTATGATCAAGGTATTGAACGACGTATGAGATGTGTTCATTTTCCTACACGGTTTGTACATGCTCCTCGTAATGATAATGAAAGATGTCGTGATGATACATTAAAGGATAAAATAAAAACAGATCCTGTTTGGAGATATGGGCTTCTTGGACTTTTAATTGATGCCTCCAAATCAATGAAAGATAAGAAACTTGAAATGCCACCAGAGGTTCAGCAATTTACCGATGCCTACATGTTGGAGAATAACCCTGTTGGTGCTTGGCTAAGAGAACATTATGAAATAACAGGCCATCGAGAAGATATTGTACAGAAAACAGAACTGTATAATACATTCCTTGGTGAATCAGGAGTTAACAAAAGTCATAAAGTTTTTACTGAAGATCTAGTTAAATGTAATATATTAGAAAAAACATTAAAAGGTATAAGATATTATTTTGGATTGAGAAGAAGAGAATAAAATGTAGAAGGGTGCAGGAGGGTGCAGGGTTTCCGCAAAAGTCCCTCAGGGAAATTAGAATATAGGAAAGTTGGCGGAAAACCTGCACCCTCCTGCACCCTGCAAAAATTGAGCATAAAATATAATAAATATTTTAAAAATATAATGCCGTCTTGTACTGGGAGAGGAGAATGTCTGCAACAATGTGTATGTAGTTGTTTTGAAAGTGAAGAAAGCGATATACTTTCAGAAATCTGTACATGTGGGCATCGTTCACATACACGTTTAATTGGTGGAGCAGACTGTTATCAACAGTATTGTCAGACAGAATGTCCTCATAATTGTAAATTAATTGAATGTCATAATTTTAGATTATGTGGTCAAAAACGCCCACAGCAAATTCTTGATTGTCATAATGGAATGTGCGTGGACTGCGCTATTATGTTTGGAAAAATAATGTTTCTCAATACAAAAGATGATTGTCCCATTTGTATGGAAAATAAAGATATGATTCAAATTAGTTGTGGTAAACATAAAGTATGCATTGAATGTTTGAAATCCATGTCAGAGGTAGAGAGTAATTATCCTTTAAAATGTCCTATGTGTCGTGAAAGTATTTGGAAATGGAAGAATAAATGAGGACATGTTTTCCGCAAAAAGTCCCTCGGCTAAATATAGGAAAGCTGCGGAATAGAAAGTAAATTATAATAAAGTATCAATCACATCTAGTAATTGTTCCAAGGTTTTTACTGCTTGTAATTTATTATTTATATTATTATAATCGGATAAATAACGTCCAAATAAGGACATGATTCGCAATGGTTGAGCAAGTATAACTTCATCAAATGTATACTTATTATTTTTATATATTGATATGCCAGCCATTTGAAAATCTATTAAAATAGGTTCATATCCGAGAGTATTAATATGTTTTATATGCGTCCCAATAGTATATGTGTTTATTTTTGGTTCCCCTATATCCAGTAAAAAATTTCCATCATATAAATCGCCATGAGTCATTTTGAATTGATACCATAATTGTAAAACTAAAAACATCAATTGTTTAATAATATTTTTAATAACAGGCTGGGGTAATATACGTTTTTGCAATTCATCACGAAGATTGTGTTGAATATATTCCATAACAATTATATGAATATCATCTATTCCATCACCTCTGCAAAAAGGCTTCGGTACAGTGAATGGTTCCTTCCATTTAATAATATCATCTTTACATGTAAAATCACATATATGTTGAATTGTATTTGGTATATTATTTTCGCTTAATAGTCGCATAACTTTTGTTTCCTTTTCGTATGCCCTTCCTGGTTCCTGTATTTTAACTATTACAGGGACTTCCCCCATATAAGCCTTAATGATACTTGTAATCATATCATTTCTGTGGTCTCCTTCCGTTTCTAATCTTTTCTTGGCTATTAACCAGCCACTTGTATCGCCGTGTGGTTTAGCCGTACATATAGCCCTAAATGTATGAGCATTAATACGACCACCATATTGTTTTGGTAAATATATTAATTGTATTTTTGCTGGCGGCATCTACAAAGAAACATTTATGTTTTTAGGCTAAAAGGTTTTCGCAAAAGTCCCTCGGTTAAATATAGGAAAGTTGGAGGAAACCCTGCACCCTGGAATTAGAAGAAAAGAGGGCAAAGGAGAATGCAAAAAAAATGTGTATCGAAGAAAGCAGACAAGCCTGCGTTCTGAGCCCACGCAAAGCGTGGGCGAAGATCCCTAAATATTACTTAGGCTTCTCAGGCGATTTGATTTTACGATCAAATGACTTCACCTTAACTGTTCGAGGAACACCGCCACCAGGATTAATAGTACGATCAAACGCTTTCACTTTAATAGTTGGCATTTTGGTTTTATTCTTACAGCTAGACTTTTTATTTTCAATTTTTATTTTAAATATTTAGACCAACTCCTATTAAAACGTAGGGGCGACTTGACTCGATAATCCAAAGAAGCCATCTTAAAATTGAAAAATGTGGCATTCCTAATAGTCAATAAAGCAGAAATGAATACACTCGCCTATTACGTAAAAGCGAAGGATAACTGGACGTCAGACGAAGAAAAATATCTTGATCAAAGCAAAGTGGCAAATAGAAATATCATGGAAATCGCCGATTATTTGAAACGAACCCCTGGTTCATGCGCTTATAAGATGAAAACCCTCGGTCTAATCACAGAGCCAACAAAAGTATTCGGTTATGAAGATTATCAAAAGAGCCCATTGTATGCTGAAATCAAAGCATCTGATCCTAAACCGAAGAGAGATCGCCCTACAAGTGATCTACAGGACATTAAAACTATGCTGAATGCACTTCAGAAAGATGTAGCAGAAATTAAGGGCCTCATCGATATTAATAGTAAGTTGTCCGAAATTCGGAATCTTATTATTAATAAATAATTGTGTCTAAAATATTTTTTGTTAATTATGAAATAATGTATCTGATACTTGCAGCTACACCTGATTCTATTTTGAGATAAGTATCGTCACTTCCATTAAATAATAAACTTCCTGCAAGCGGAATAACCTGAATGCCGCCTGATGAACTTGCTACAATAGGAATTACTATTATTACACTCCGAAATGTTAGGTCATTTTATTTATTGCATTCAAATTAAAACCGAAATGCCTTCTTAATCGCCTTCCCAGCCTTCTTACCTGTATCAACGATTGTATTGCCAGCCTTCTTACCCGTATCAACGATTGCATTAGATGCCTTTTCTCCTGCCACGGCAACAACGGCAACATCTTTCGTTATTTGCCTAGTATCTACAGTCACACTAACATCGGCTTCAATTCCAATGATAGCAGCAACATCACCTGTAATACCAACAGTCGCTTTTCCATCATCGAAGGTCGCAGTCGCAGATCCACCTGCTTCTAAATGTTCTCCCACGCTGACTCCAGCGCCAGCCGTAGCACTGGCTTCCCTCAAACCTACAGTACCTGTTGCATCAACACCGACCGCATTACCGATCGATGCCGATGCACCAACATCTACCCCTTTTTCACCTGCCATCATGTGTGCTTCCGCTTCAGTACCAGACTTCGCATAAGCATCGGCCACGACAGAGGCCCCAACACCTTCATAGCCTACCTCTCCTTGAATACCTACATGTGCTTCGGTCGTATCGGAATATGAAGCATTGACAAAAACATTGTTCCCATCGAGACCTGCAGAGATCGAAGCCTCTGTACCGGTTTTCACACTAGCAGAGGTACCAACAGATGCATATTCGTTGCCGATAGAGGCGCTAACTGATGCCGTCATTGTATTTTCATATGAGATTGAAACTGAATTTGCGTCGACTATGACAGAGGTATCTTGATTGATTGAGGCGTTAGCTGAAGTTGACATTCTATTATAGGTCTTTATGAAAAATTTGATTGTGCAGCTAAGACAATTAGAGATCATCAAAGAATGAGTCTCCCACCTGCTTTAAAACTGTTGGAAACACTCGGTTATCCACTATTGGCGTTTGTAAAAGAATTGCCCGAAAGACGGCCTATCCATAAACGATCCACACCTTTTGACGGAGTATCGGTGCCGAAAGAGATTTCCTCTTTTGAACTTGCCGATCTAACTGTCCATCCTGTAGCCGATGAAATAAATAAATACACAGTCACATATAATACAAATGTATGGCATCTTGAATTCAAAGTATTGCTCACGGAAAAGGATGTACATGCTTGCGCCTGCCTGGCAGCTCGCTTCGCTCCTCCTAATTCCACTGTCAGCCTTCAGGCTGATGCCCATGGTGCAGGTAATGTATACGTCGGCATGATTATGACATTCGGTTATGAATCAATTCCTATTAATCTAGTATCAGGTGATATCGGATGCGGTCTTTCAATGGTGCCTGCTCTCAACTCTGAAGGAGAGCATTTGAATGAGAGCGCAATAAAAAATCCTATGGCCTTCCATTCCTATGTGTTGGCCACTATTAGACGTAGCCTTAAACGAGGCAAGGCAGCCGAAGATGGTGCAACTCTCAGTCAAAATATTAGCAAAGCTATGGCCTTTTATGGTGCAGATGAACTTGGGCAATGGCTGGATGAAATGCATGATATCCTCAATCATGTTGGTCTTGAAATTCCTAATTGCTCTGTTCCTGTAGAGACAGGTCTAACGGAACAACAATCACAAACCCTACAATATATTGGTCGCTATGCACAGAGCCTCGGCTCGAGCGGCAACCATTTCCTGGAACTATGCACAGACGAACAAGGTTATTATTGGTTCGTTGTTCATAGCGGATCAAGAGGCCTTGGTTCCAAGGTCTATGAAGCCGTGGCCGGCGCATGTCGGCTACTTACAGATGGTCTCGAAATTGCCACAGGGGAACTCGCAGTATTCTATGCTCGCATCTATGATGCCCTCAATAAATTTGCGAAGTTAAATCGAATTCTATGTGCTCTCGCTGTCGCCGATGCACTACATTTCGCAACTGATGCTTCAATTCTGCATTCGGCCATGCGTCGAAGTTTCATCTTTGCACCTGCTATTGATCAAGTGAGCGATGAAGCAGCAGTACTATCACTTATGTCAGGCTTGACACATAACGGTCTCAAAGCCTATGTAAATGATGAGGCAAAACAAGTATTATTTGTACTTTCTAAAGGTGCTATTGCTATGACAAAACGTGGGTCCGCAAGTATTGTAGCTCTACGTGCTGGTGATGGCTGCTATGTATGGACATTGGCTGATCCTAAATGTCCATGGTATGAACAACGGATTCAGGATGCCGTCTCAAAAGTTCACGCTAATTACCTTCCAGTTCATAAAAGTCCTGATATTATTTATTCTGGTCACGGAGCTGGCAGATCACAAGCCACCAATAAGACCGCCGCCGCATCAACATTTAGTGATGTGGACGCCTTCTATGTGGAAGCTGGTATTGTAGGTAACATTGCACCTGGAGTGTTGGGTGACAATCCCCGAATTGCATATAACGATGTACCCACTATTCTAACTCATTTACCACTCGATATCGCTGCAACGAAATCACAACTGAAAACACGAGTCACCTATAAGGAAGGTATCGTGACTTGGCCTAAGACAATTGTAGAACAATGTGCCGACTACATTGTCAACATATGGCCTGTAAGCGATGACAATAAAAAGATGTGGCTGGATCTCAATCTATGTTTGAGCAGTAGTCATAAAGATATTATCAAGACCTTCGTCGAAGAGCGTGATAAAATCTATGATTCATTAAAAGTCGCATATGAGAATGGCGACTATTTTAGAGTTCGTGAAGTCTAAGCAATTGCATGCAGAATATCTCCTTCCTTAGCACTTCTTCCCTTCTAAATATTAAGTTTTAAAACTTTGAAGTTTTATTCTTTCTTGTTTTAACATGAAGCCCCCTTTTTGATCCACCAATAATTGATGATTTTTTAATTGGAATAATCCAATTAGTAACAGGATTATGTACAACTCCACGTACAAGAGTATCTAACCATGTTTTATAAAAACGGCATTTTTCACTTCGTTTTAATTTTGCATTCAATGCAATCATAAATTCAGGTAATGTTGCTGTTGAATTAAATTCTTTAATAATATCTTCTTTTTTTATAATTTGTAAGGCTAAAGGATTATATGTATATATTAAATGTAAAATAATTTCAGCTGATATTTTGTTTTTAAAATCTGTACTTCTTAAATATTTAACTTCATTCCTATATTTACTATTACTATAATTTGGCTCGAAAAAAGCGGAAAATGTACGCTCATACCATGTTTTACCATATAAAGCAATTGAATATGTTAATAAATCCATGCTTTCGTTGATTTCCCTATTACACATAATTTGACTTTTATCTGATAATGACATATCTTCGATATGTGTATGATGTTCTTTAATATATTCAATCATAAAATGTAATATTTCTGTGCCAAAACTATAATTATCAAAAATAACAGGATCCATTTCAGAAGCTATACATTCATATAATGATTCAATCTTATCTAAATGTGCTCTTTTAGATGTATCCTTCATAAATGAAAACTGTGCCATTCGCAAATGAAAATTATTCATTAATGATTTATTTTCCGAATTAAACTGTGGTTTTTGCACAACAAGTTCCAAACAATATTTCGGTCCTTCGCCAATTGTATATAATATAGATTTATTATCTATTACTGATTTGTGAATATTAAATAAAAAATGATCAGTTTTACCCGGAATAACGATTTCATTTGTTATAGCAGACATTACTATTCTAATTCTAGTTATTTAAACTGCAGAAGAGTTTAATTTGCGATTTTTTTTATATCTAATTGTCACCAGTA
>Ga0247722_10000042_pt1 | contig 83005 bp, 92 predicted proteins | sample MSEWelMarce3H_FC_FD_189094 | JGI IMG/M metagenome (GOLD analysis project Ga0247722, IMG submission 189094) | Subsurface sediment microbial communities from gas well in West Virginia, United States - MSEEL Well Study Marcellus 3H_FC | ecosystem: Environmental > Terrestrial > Deep subsurface >...
CTACGCTGATACTTGCTACGCTGATACTTGCTACGCTGATACTTGCTACGCTGATACTTGCTACGCTGATACTTGCTACGCTGATACTTGCTACGCTGATACTTGCTACGCTGATACTTGCTACGCTGATACTTGCTACGCTAATAAATGTTGAAAGGTGTAAAAAAAGGTTTGAAAACCTTCTCTCTTTTTTTTATTCCATATAAATGTTTATTCATCAAGGCAACTCTTCAAGTAAACCCCGATCGCATCGCTCCCCGTAAATTGTATAAATCTATTCTCTTCCCCCAGCACAGACACTCCTACTTGGATGGTATAGGTGCCCAGCCAATAGTAATACGGCGCTGTCATTGTCACAAAATGCCTACGTTCATCCTCATCCCAAAAATCATCATAAGGGATAACTTCGCTGTCAGCGCTAATATAACGCGGCACGATCTTTTGTACCACTTCTAAATTGGGTTCCACGACATTTTTTAAAGCGGCTTCGCTACACACATAATAATCACGCTTTCCACGGATGGCCATTCCGAGCACCTCTGGCAAGATGCCCGCTTCCTCCAACAACGCTAACAAATGATCGTCTGCGGCGAGCGAATACCATTTCGGTGCATACAACTTGTGGTTGTGTTTGATATAGATATACAAGAGCATATCCGCAAAAAGGGTATGCGTCATCATATTTTTTATGTAGGCAATGAGCCCCGTGCGTTTCAAACGCAAGGCTTCTTCCAAGAGGCGAAGGTATTTATACAATTTAATATTGATTTCATCTGCCAGCCCCGGTTGCATACCCAAATGTGTCAGCGCTAAGGTCTTGGTAAATTCCGAGCAATCCAAGAATTCGTTGTCAATATGCTGTCGGTGCGTGGTATCCACAATAGATAAATCATCACCGAGGTTTTTGTATGTGTCTTCGCCGTAAATAATGACCGCTGAGTCGCAATAGATACAGTCAAAGATATACATAATATCACGATGGTTTAAGCCGTAAGTGTAGTCATGCTCCTCTCGCATGACTAATTCTAGAGCCAACAAGGCGGTGAGATGGGATTGGACCTCGGCTTTATAGTAGCGTAAGGGATCTTCCTCAACGCCTTCACATGCGATGCTTTCAAATGCCTTGTATAGATTGAGTGAGATATTTGTTGAATTGAGATTTCTAAGGTAGGGTCTAAAATTGACTTTGAAAAAGCTGCCGATATAGGCCACCAAATGGGCGGGTAAGAAGAGGCCACCTATTCCTGCTTGGTTGGTGCTGCTGATTGCGGTTGACATTTTTTAACGGTTCTGTTCTGTTGTTGCTTCTATATCCAGATTAAAAAGTATTTCAATTTTTTAATAATATAATATACTATGACAACCGTTGCACAATTAGAGGCAAAAATTGCAAAAAATTATCCAAATTACACTAAATTACAAATTGAATCATTAACAAATTATTCATTTAACTGGTATAAACCGATAAATATTCTTTTAAGAACAGGAGATGATGGTTTAGATAAGTATATGAATGAAGATTGCATTCGAAACAAAACCGTTAAAAATTTTACGCGTTTTTCATCATTTGAACCTCGTATAAAACCTGCTACACCTGAGATAGCAATTGAAAATGTGAAAGAGCGTATTGAAGAAATAGATAGTGCTTTTTTATTAGTTGCGCCTAGAACTAAAAAGAAAGACACAATTTTATGGCGAGGGAAAAAGGATGATTATTATGATGATTCTCATTCCATACATACTGGAAGCACCGGTGAAAGAAATATTGAAAAAGCATATATATCCTCCACTAAAGATATAGATGTAGCTATGAAATTTGTTGATAATGAAACAAAGAAGAGCAAAAAATACCCAATAAAATGTTGCTTGTATAGGATGCACATTATGGCTGATATGCCTTATATTGATATGAGTCATGGACTGGGACAATTTGAAGAATCCGAATTATTATTGCCGAGAGATTTAAGAGTAACCCGTATAGAAAATGATGCGGAAAGTGCAAAAATTAGTGCTAAATATAAAATAAAAGTTATAGATATTAGGATAGAAAAAAATAGAGCAGACCAATTTTATATACCCAGATTAGAAGACAGTTTAAGTGCTACATTAAAACCCAGTTTTGATGAAACTATAGAATCCAAAACTATGGGTGGAAAAAGCATTAAGAAGCGTAAAACAAAAAAGATAAATAAAAAACGGCTAATGAAGAGAAGAAAAACAATACGGCGGAAACTCAAATATAAGGTCTAAAAATCGGCGTTTTAAATGTTAAAAGGTGTAAACTCTTTTTCTTTTTTATAATTTATTTACAATCAATAATAATCGCTCATAAGCATCCGGTCAAAATCCTCTTCATCTTTTCACAAAAAAATTGAAAAAATATAAAGAAATATTTTAATTCAAAACCCTAGCAGAAAAATGTATACAAAAACGCAATTACAACAAATGAACAATTCAACCATGGGCCGAAATTGGATTTTAAATATTGAAAATATTGGAGTGAATGAACATGCCAACCTATATCCGACATGGGGTGCTTGGGTTGGCGGTCGATTTTATGTCGCTTTACCTACCTCACTGCCAATAACGTCAAGTGTGAAAACCAAATACAATATCATGTAAAAAATATAATTTATTCTTATAACTTTGTTTTCAATGGTATCATTTTTATTTTTTTGCCACTCTGTTCGTAATGGGCACGGATGGCTTGGCGTAAAATGCCTACTTGCTTGGGCACTACTGCATCCTGGTTGCGCTCTGGATTGATTTCATTGAAGATCGGGTTTCTGCGGGCATGGAATTCAATATCGTCAAAATCATACTTACCTGTTCGATCGGCCAAAATGCGGATAGCCCAAAAGACATCGTATAGGTTTTTATTTACTGTCTCATCAAAATTCATATTCCCCTTGCACTGCCAGTGATTCATATACTTCATAAAATCCGTTGAATCGTCTTTTATGCGTTGCGATTCAAAATACATTTGGACTAAGACGACGACATTCTCAGAGGTTATAATGGCTAAAGACATTTTCTTCGTTTCGTTTGTGTTTAATTATTACTATTAAACACAAAAAGTAATTCAATTTTTTAATAGGTTCAATTTTTTAAAAGTAAATAAATATTTTTATCGGGATCTTCTAAGTTTTTAATAACATCTTCGAGATATAACGTTAAATAAGCGATCGCCACCCCTAGCACACTACCTACCAACAATTGTCGAAAAGTATGATTTTTAAATACATAACGCTGGAAGATCGTAAGCAAAAACAAAACCCACGAAGCATAAAAATGTTGGCCCGAGAGCAAATACGTAAAGGTTAAAGAAAAAGCGGTTTGTTGCGCATGACCCGATGGCATACCATTGACACGTTTGCGAAAATGTTCAGAAACGAGAAAAGGCCGAGAATCGGCAGGCCGGAGATCGTTAATATATTTTTTCAAGATGACATGATTGAAGAGACCCGAGAGATCAAAGACAAAAATATAAAGCAGCAAATAAACCCACGAAATTGAATAGCAAGCATACAGAGCATAAACCGTTGAGATATGCCAGCCAAAATAACCAATTCCCCAAAAGAATTCGACAAAATGATCAGTTAAATCCGTTAAACCTTTCAGCAAGGTCATTACCATTTTTACTTTATATATCATACAAAGTAAAAAAGCTTTATACTGATGAAGATTCCAGTTAAAAGACTTTGAATCATTATTCAAAAATCACCATTTACATAATGATAAATTAAAAAACTTATTAACCCGATTAAAACATCCGCCAATAAATATATCCAAGCTTTTTTGTTACCTTTAATCGCATTATACGCAAATAAAAAATAGAGAATAGAATGGATGGGTCTTAAATTATTCCACCATATTTTCTCTCCAAATGTTTCCGCTCCTGTTTTTCTAGCTCCTGTTAAATATATATAAATAAAACCGATCGCTGGTAGTAAAGCCAAGTAACCTAAATATTTCAAATAATTTATATTTATATATTTCGCAAGAAGAACAAATAGAGAACGAACACCTATACATCCGATTAAAAACATCAAAATTCTTTTTTGTATCTGATTCATTTTATTATAAACTATCTAATATTATAAACTATGTAATAATATAATTTTGGATGATAATAGTTTAAAATTTTTTGACACCTTCGCGAATTTCAAATGCTATTTTTTATTTGGGTAATTTCTACATTTTCGTTTCCAAACACCATTTGTAATGCCTCACCGAGTAATTTTTTTTCTGCTTCCAACAGAGGAGCATAATAATTATGTTGACGTAACTCGCCTCTATGCCATTCCAATTGCCGCACATATTGATTTGGATCTAACCTTCCACCATATTTTTCTCGCATATTTTCTAGTTCTGCTTTCGTTAAAGGCACTTCAAAGCCGCCTTCATCTATACCTGCTTCTCGAATTGGCTGCCACTCCGTTGGTTTATTTGCATTATACCATTCCAAAATGGGTAAATATGACTTAAAACTTTTTACCAAGACTTTGATTTTATATGTTTCCATTTTTACGGCGTTGTATGGTTGTTACTTTTTGTATAGTTATCAATAAAAAATAATTCAATTTTTATTCATAAGCATTTCTCAAATTTTAAAATATTTATTTTTCCCTCTACCACCCACAATCCTCCATTAGCATCCGGTCAAACCGCTCTTCGTCTCTTTGTCGCTTGGCTTCGATCGCTTCGATGGCTTGCTTGCTCTTCGGCTTGGGGTCGTGTAAGTAAGGAATATACTTGGTGAAATCGGCGAGCCACGTGATAACTTGGCCTTCCACTTGTAAGAAGCCAGTGATTGGCACTTCCGAGTTTGGGCAGAGCTTATCCAGAGCTCGAAAGGTCTGTGCTTCCACATTCATGGCCCACAAGCAATTCTCGAAGGTGATGTTTTTGCACGCCACCCACAGTTGATTCCAATAGGGCTTGTCGGATTCAATGTCCTTGACCCATTTGAGTAGATTGGTATAGCGCTCCGCATGAGTGAATTCCTTGTCTTCGTTTGCGCCGATGGCTTTAAACGCTTGCTGTTCCCAACGCTTAAACTCGTAAACGCCCTTGTTGTAATTGCTGTGTTCGAGCGCATAAGGCACGAACGCGTTGATAAAGGCCGTGCGCAAAGCCTCCACCGTGGTGAATTTTTCCCACTCTTGCCACCAGCTTGCCAATGCCCGTTCAACCCAGTCCCGTGCGCGTTCATTCACATTCTTGGGGACGGTTAAGCGCGGTTCGTAAGGAACTTCACGTGAAGTCGGCCACTGCCCCATCAACCAGCCCCCTTCTTTACTGAACTTCCGGTCATGCTCTGCTTGCTGAACTTGCCTCGCCATTGCCTGTTCTTGCTCCTTATCAAGCTTCGCACGCAGAATGGCTCTTTGGCGTGCGTGCATAGGCGCATCTGCTTCCCAGACCAAGCGCTCCCGCTCGGCTTTTTCGGCTTTTGCTATATGTTCTTTTTCTTTTACACCGGCTTCCAAATCTACAGTTAACTGCGGTTTGCCCTTTGCGACCGAAGCCCAGTTAAAGACTGTAGTAGACATGTTGATTAATTTGATTGTTTAAAATAACTTTAAATCCTTTAAAGTAATTCAATTTTTTGCTTAAAACCACTTCTTCAGCTCCAATTGTTTATCGTTACTGTAAGAGAGAATAGGCAATGTCAATGGGACGACTAAAGTGCTAGCATCGCGTTTATATTTCATATAACTCTCTGCTTCACTCCACACGTTGTTGATGGCATAATCTAAGACGATTTTATTTAAATCATTTATTTGTTGGGCAATATTGGCGGGCTGATTTTTAGCATATTGAAGAAAAAGGCCGCGCATGATGATTTGGAGTTCATCCATATTTTGTTCACCGACAACATACTGTTGATTGGATTTATTGTAGACACCGGCTCGAATGCCATTTTGTAATATTTGTATATTTTTGCCACTAAAAAATGCGTTTGATAAAACGGTATCATACCAATTGCCGGTCATGACTTCGCGGCAAGAGTAATTCGCGCTATCGACCGGGATTCGGTCACTCATCGAAAAACGAACATCACTATTGGGGCCTAATATATTTACTCTGCCATTGATATTTTGCATACTATTCATATATAAATCGAATAGAAAATTTTATTCCGTCGAAAATTTTATTCCGTCGAAAATTTTATTCCGTCGAAAATTTTATTCCATGGAAAAAGTATATTATATTATATATATAGTCATGTTTCAAAAAACCGTTGCGACTATTGCTATAGTGATTTTAATTATAGCTTTATGTTTTATTGGCATCGCGCTTTATCGTGCGAAATATAAATCCGCCTATCCCCCCGTTATTGCTAATTGTCCCGATTATTGGGATGTCTCTGGCAATCTTTGTATTAATAGTATGAATTTAGGCAAATCCACATGTAGTGTGCCAATGGATTTTACAAAACCCTCGTGGACCGGTAATTCTAGTATGTGCCAAAAATACCAATGGGCCAAATCATGTAATTTGACATGGGATGGCATCTCCGATAAAGCGAAATTATGTGGGTCATAAAAATAGGAAAAACCTTAAGGATGAATTAAATATAAAAAGATTAATATATTGTTTACTAATGCAATCTATTAATTATAATAAGATTTTGAATCGAGAATCGATTTCTATAGTCATCAAAAATATATTACAACAATTTGAAAAAAATAAATATAATTTTTCGTTTAAACGGGGAATCTATATTTACGGTGCGCCGGGTAGCGGCAAGACGCAATTTGTTATAAATTTATTGAATGAATTGAATTACGATATTATTAAATATGACGCAGGTGATATTCGTAATAAAACGATCATTGATACTATTACGAAAAATAATATGTCGGATAAAAGTGTAGTAAGTTTATTACAAAAAAAATCCAAACCCATCGCGATCATTATGGATGAAATTGACGGAATGAATAATGGCGATAAAGGTGGCATCAATTCCCTTATCAAAATTATTCGGCCCAAAAAAACCAAAAAACAAAAACTCGAAGAATTATCATTTAGTCCCATCATTTGTATCAGTAGCTATCATGTCGACAAAAAAATAAAAGAATTAATGAAGGTGTGTCATGTATTTGAATTAAAAAGCCCAGCACCCGGTGAAATTCAAGCGATTCTAAAGTTATCCATGCCCTCATTAGAGGATAGTGTTATTTTGAATATGGTGAATTATCTACAAGGGGATTTACGGAAATTAAATTCCATCAATAATATCTATAAAAAACATCATTCGATTTTAAAAAACGAAATAATACAAAATATTTTCAAACCTAAATCGTATAACGAAGATACGAAAGAAATTACACAGAAATTATTTACGAATTCCTATACAATCGCGGATCATACCAATATAATGAATGATACCGATCGCACGATAGTGGGGCTCTTGTGGCATGAAAATATTATCGATATTATTGGGAAAGAACCCAAGCAGAACGCGATTCCACTCTATACAAAAATTTTAGACAAGATCTGTTTTGCGGATTATATTGACCGCATTACTTTTCAAAAACAGATTTGGCAATTTAATGAAATGAGTTCTCTGATAAAAACATTTGCCTGTAATAAACTTTATCACGACGAGATGCTGTCAAATAAAAAAGCCGCTACCGGAGAGATTCGTTTCACCAAGGTCTTGACAAAATATAGCACTGAATATAATAATTCTATATTTATTCAAGAATTATGCCAGAAACTCTCTTTGGATAAAAAAGATACCTTTTCTTTTTTTCTGGATCTGCGTATGAAACATACCGATGACGAAATATATACCATGTTTGAAACCTACGATATTACAAAATTAGACATCAATCGCATTTATCGCTATTTAGATAAATATACCAACACTGATTGTAAAGTTGGAGGCGACGATATGGCGATCGAATCCGATATAGATATGATGGATGGTGAATTAGGTCATAATGGAAACAGTGAATATTAATATTTCTTTTTAAGCAAATATACCAAAAGAAATAATATTTAAAAGGTATTATTTCTTTATTATATTAAATGAATTTGGTTATTACCGAATCGCTCGGCTCAAAGAAGAAATTGCGACAGACCATGTGTCTGAATATGATTGTAAAAAATGAAGCAAATGTCATTGTATCGACCCTGAACAATCTCTCTAAATATATTGATTTTGATTACTGGGTTATTTCCGATACGGGTTCGACTGATCATACGCAGCAAATTATTCGTGATTATTTCTTAGAAAAAGGTATTCCGGGTGAATTATTTTCACATGAGTGGCATGATTTCGGCTATAACCGTAGCAAAGCACTGGAATGTGCGTATGACAAAACCGATTATTTACTCATCTTTGACGCAGATGACAAAATTCTCGGCGATTTTAAACTACCTTTTACAGGAGGGGCTGGTGCCACCTATCCCGATCGCTATATGCTGAAAATCGGTAAAGGCTTTGAATATGTGCGACCTTTACTGATCAATAATCGCAAACGTTGGGAATTCAAAGGAGTCTTACATGAATTTTTATCCAATATGGAGCCAGTTCATGGGGATGCCACCGTCGGTGGGGATTATCATATTGATTCCGGACGCACTGGAAATCGCAGTCAGAATCCAACCAAATATTACGATGATGCCGTTATTCTTGAGAAAGCGTATTATAAAGAACTCCCTTTGCCGGATAAAGGACTCTCCGGGCGTTATGCTTTTTATTGCGGACGCAGCTATAGAGATGCCGGTGAAAAATATCAAGATAACTCAATCGAATGGTTTAAAAAAGTGTTGGATATACCACACCATTGGCACCAGGAAAAATATTACGCGGCACTCGAAATAGGCTGTATTTATAAAGACCAAAAGAAAATGGATTTGGCTGTCCAATACTTACTAAAAACATTGGAATATGACATTGAACGGATTGAAGGGCTTATTATGGCGATTGAATATTTTTATCAAACCGGCCAATACATTCTCGTGAATGCGCTTTACCATAAATTCAAAAATTATAAGCGGCAGTTACCAGATAAATTGTTTATTAATATGTATTTTTATCAAGATCGTTTAGAATTTTTTAATGCTATTTCAGCGCATTTTATAGATGATAAAGTGTCTGGATATCAGTGCTGTAAACAAGTGCTCACCAATCAATTACAGGGATTCAATGAACTGAATCTTATTGTTAATAATTTATTCTGTTACAGAGGGATTCTAGAAAAGGATGATAGCTTAGCCTTTTTCTACGTGGTGGATAATTTATTATTTAAACATAATGAGTTAGCGAATAATCCAAATGCGCTGGAACTCTGGAATATTTTGTTTAAACAAAATCGCACACGACTCACTGCTTTGAATAAAGGTGCGATCAAAAATATCCAAAAAACGTTAAGTGGACCAAAAAGCGCAAATAGAGTTTTAATCACATTTACGACATGTAAGCGGCTGGATTTATTTAAAGAGACACTACATTCCATATTGAATCATTGGACAGATGTGGACCGGATCACGGATTGGCTCTGCGTCGATGATAATTCTTCGAAAGAAGACCGGCATTTTATGAAAACCACCTATCCATGGTTTGAGTATTATATGAAAACGCCCGATGAAAAAGGGCATCGCGCAAGTATGAATATTATTTGGAATAAATTAAAGACATTGAAGCCGACGTATTGGATTCATATGGAAGATGACTTCTTATTCCATCACCAGACGGATTATGTGACGCAGGCTGTCTCTCTATTAGCAAACAATAACTACAACGTAAAACAGGTGGTCTTTAACCGAAATTATTCGGAAATTGTCGACCATTATGTATCACGTGGTCATTTGCCATCTACAATACCCAATATTGTCCTACATGAACATCTGCCACATGAAACCGGGAAAAATTATATGAATGTACACTATTGGCCACATTACAGTTTTCGACCAGCGATGACTTTGGTCAAATCCATTTTGAAATTGGGTAATTTTGACTCACCCAATCAATTCTTTGAGCGTGATTATGCGAACAAATGGAATGAGGCCGGCTACAAAACCGCATTTTTTAACCGAATTACGCACCGTCATATTGGTCGGTTAACATCGGAAATCAATACGGGGAAGGTGAAAAACGCATATGAATTGAATGGGGAAGAACAATTTCAAGTAAAAGCAAAAAAAATACCGACAAGCAATGTGAAAGTCGTGAATTTAGAAAGACGTTCTGATCGTAAAACCAGCGTTATCAATATGTTCAAAACCGCCAAAGTCAATGATTTTATTTTCTATAAAGCAGTCGATGGAAAAACACTAGACAGCACGAATGCTCTAAAAAAACTCTTTCAAGGCAATGATTTTGGTAGTCGACGAGGCGTAATTGGCTGTGCATTGAGTCATTACCAACTGTGGAAAGAACTGGTGGCCGATGAGGATCATTCGTATTATATGGTATTTGAAGATGATATTGAGTTAAACCGCGAGACATTTAAAGCACAGTTGGATACATTACAGCCGGAGCTGGAAAAACAAGAGTTGCTCTTTTTAGGCTACCATATGTTTACACAAAAAAGGGCTGAAGTGAAACATATATATGATGTCGAAGCGGCGGTGCTTAAAGTTGAACCCTTGAATAAGGACTTATATATTGGCGGCACTTTTGCTTATACCGTGAATAAAGTAGGTGCGCAAAAATTAATTGATTATATCGAAACGAATGGCATTAAACATGGCATTGATTATATGATGAAAATTACGACCAATTTGAATATTACCGAAATACAACCTTTTCTGGTTTTTTCAGAATGGTATGAAACGAGCAGCAAACCGATTGATACCGATATCCAAACCAATTATGACAGTATCGATTTTAGTCAAACATTAGAAGATCAATTTGACTTCAAACCACAGCTGGACCAAATTGGCTATGATATTTATTATGAACCCGGTTCTATTACGAATTGTATGGCGAAAGCGTTAAAGGATCCGAACTGTATTGGATTTAATACTCTGGGATTTTTCAAAAATAAAGCGGATACATTGACTCCTTCACAATATTTCAAAGAAAAAGATGGAATTTATATAAAAAAGCCCAAACCCGCGCCAGTGCCAGTGCCAGTTCCCGCGCCAGATATGACGTTAATCGCTTATATACGCTTAAAAATGCTCTGTAATTGGTGCTCATCTGAACAACTCTGTAAAGAATGGGCCAATATGTATTTGAAGGATAAGAGTTGGAAAAATATTCAAATGACAGCCAGTGATGATCCAAGAGAGATTGATTATTATGTTATTATCAATTCACCACCGGCGGATGCGCAATTTGTGCCCGAAAAAACCATTATCTTTCAAATGGAGCCATGGGTCACGGATCCGGCAAAAAATTGGGGCGTCAAAACCTGGGGTGAATGGGCAATACCAGACCCCACTAAATTTTTCAAAGTCTTTACGCATAAAACACATCTAAACAGTGTCCAATGGCATATCGATTATCCTTTTTACACACAACCGATGGAAGTCACTAAACAGAACAAAATTGTCACCATCTGTAGTGAGAAGAATTTTGACAAAGGTCATCTCTTGCGCAATAATTTTATCCGTTTTCTGGAAACCATGACCGACGAGCAAATTGAGGTCTATGGGCGAGAGAATTATCACCAGTTTAAAAACTATAAAGGTGTCGTGCCGGCCGACAATAAATATAACGTTTATGCCAATTATAAATATTGTTTGTCCGCCGAAAACAATCGTGAGCACAATTACGCGACAGAGAAAATATGGGAAGCGATTTTGTGCGAAACACTCTGTTTTTATTGGGGGTGCCCTAATTTGGAAGACTATTTGGATGCGCGGGCATTTGTGCGATTACCATTAGAAGATCCGATCGCGGCCTTAAAAATCATACAGCAAGCAGTGGCGGAAGATTGGTGGTCTCAACGAATCGTTGTAATCAAACAAATGAAAGAAAAAATATTAAATGAACTGGGTTTTTTTCCCTTCTTAGAAAAGCAGCTGTCCTTGAAAAATTAGGAGAGATATATGGCTTCATGGCGAAGGGAGGCATTCTCTTGTTCTTTGAAATAATGTTCCGCCGGGACATAGAACCGAAAATCCGGCGTGAGGCGAAATACCATATTGAATAAATCATCGATTGGTGTATTTATATAACCATCCGCATAAGCTAACACTTTTTGTGCGCCTTTTTTAGAAATCAGATAAGCTGTAGTTTTATTAAAAAACCGTTTTTCGCATTCATAAAAATAAGTATTTACTGGCTGCGTTGGCGCAAAAGTATACCAATCACTTTTCGATAAAATAGACATATCCATATCCGCAGGTAAATGTTGTAGTAATTGTGCGAGTTCACTTAAGGGTTTTACCATTTCAACATCGTCCTCCAGAACCAAATAATAAGTCGTTGAGAGATCGGCTACCAATTGCCGCAACACATTCAAATGACTCCATGAGCAACCAAATTCGCCACGCATCATAGGTTCGCCATTTAAGCGCACGCGTGGATCATATAAATATGACGTGTCACGATATGTAAGCTGTTTAATTCCAGCGGAATCCGGCAGCTCAGTCACTTGAATGTCTTTACCATGAACGCCGTTAAAAATACTCGGTTCGAGACCTAAGACGGCTAAATCATACATTAATGTATCTAATTTCGCTAACCGCCCAGAAAATTCGGGTAAAGTAAGGAGATAAGTTTTAATATTTGTTGTTGGCGTCGTTTTGACGTTATACAGTATGGTATTCACAATGGGTTTATGGAAAAAATAAGAAGAACGATCAGTTTGATAAAAATTATAGTTTGGCATATAACAGGTTTGTATATGATTGGAGAGATAGGCCGCCGTCCAAGCCAATGTGCTCATAGAACAGATTAATGTCTTTGCTTGTTTCATAATATTAAAATCCATCATTAAAGAATTAGATTCAATGGATAAAGGAATAGCACGTGTTTGAAACCATTCAATACAGGTTGCTATATATTTTTCATCTTCGAGACAATTTGTTTGTTGATAGATCAAACAGATTTTCTGCTTTTCAAAAATCTCTCGTAGACTGGCAAACAAATCGAGATAATAGTCGACTTCAATGAAATCTGGTCGGCCTTTAAAATCACCTAAGCGAATGTGTATCGCAATATCATACTGTTTATCAGCGGGTAAAATGCTGTCATCGATAAGATCATGTAGTAAATAGCGCTCTTTCAAATCGGTTTCAATATAATGTTTATCTTTGTTTGATTTCATATAAGTTAAGATTTCGGCTTTATATTTCAAATAGATGTGTCCGAATTGAAAAAAACCATTCATACCGATATCAAAGTTTTCTAATTTTTTATTATACATGTAAAAAAAATTGTCATCGTCTAATGAGAGTGTTTTTTTCACATAAATGCCATGACCACTCTCTTTATTTATATAGATATTACTGGCTAGTTTCTCTACATCAATGGTATGTTTAAAAAAACCGAGTGTATTATACCCCATAATCGCATTATCCGAAAGGGCTTTCAATTCCATGGCTGCATTATCTTTATTACTTGTTTGCGCAATATCGTGACATTCATAATCAACACTAGGATAGTAAGTGAATTTATTTTCATGCGGTTGAAAATCCGCAGACAACGTATATTCTAAGGTTGGATTGAATATATTGACAATGGCGCAAGCCATATAGCGAAAAATGGCATTACCGAGTCGGCCACTCGGATAAAAAATCAATTTATGCTTTTTTACATCGCTTGATCCTGCTTCGCTTGATCCTGCTTCGCTTGACATAATATAGTTTGTATATAATTTGATCTATTTATATACAAATTCTTGAAAATAATTATTCAGAAATATCGTGATTATTATGTGTGTCATGCCAGCGTTTGACATCCACTTGATTCAGTGTCAATCGTAAATGACTCATACATTGTTCAGGACTATCAAAAAATAAATGATTCGTATTGGAATTGGGCAAGTCACTACGTGATTTAATGACATAGCCATCCGTGTCGCATGTGCCCGTCGCATCAACAATCTTATACAGTAGCGATTGTTCTTTGGAACCCACCACATACGGATAAGGAACGCCCGTCACGGCATTTTTAATAAAGGTCTGCGGTTTATTGGAGGGATAATAACGTCGACGCCGATTCGACTGCTTTTCATCCGTTTGATTTCTTCGCTCATAGCGTTCTTCGTAATACTCGTCCGCGCCATTTGAATGCTGATGCTCATAGTAATTGTCCATTCTGAGGTTTTATACTAGTGTTATTTATACTAGACGAATGTCTTTATATATTTTTTTAATTATATTTGGCTCATATGATGTTTAAGTAAAGTCTCGGTCAATATCTTAATTTCCGTATCTTTACCTTGAAGTAAATTGGATAAATGAATAATTTGCGCTTGCTGCTGCTGCATTATGTTCAAGACTTGCTCAATGGTAAGTTGTTGTGGCGGGCCATCTCCTTGTGTCAATGTAATCATTGGCATCGACATTTGCTGTTGTTGTATTGCTTTTTCCATCTCTCTTTTCCTATGTTTTTCAATCTCGACCATCTGTATTAAAACATCTGGCTTCATATTTGGTCGACCCGGTTCATACGTTTTTAATAATACTTCAATTTGATTCATAAAAAAATCACGCAAAAGTGGTTCTTTCACAAACATATCGACCGTTTTCGGTGATTCTTTGGTAAAATTTGGATTAATATTATCCAAAAGACGGCGTTTATCAAACGTATTATGTTCATGTGAAAAAACCAAAATAGTTTTTAACGGATCTAATTGAACAAATGGAATAGTATAATTTTGTAGGAAATGTTTCTCTTCAGCCAAAGCAGCTCCATCCTCATAACGCGTCAGTTTCAATAACTCCTTCCGAAAAGCAAATGTGCCAGCAGTGGAGTGGTTTGGCCCATAAGGCCCAAATTGATACATTTTTTGGATATGTTTGAAATAAATATAGACCTCACTACTGCCCGCACATAAAGCACCTGGCGTTTTTTTCAACATTTCCACAGCATGGGAAACACGCTCCGGAGGATAATAATCGTCATCGTCTATATAAACAATAATATCGCCAATGGTTTTTTCGTGCATTAAATTCCGTTTTTGACCTAATAACATTTTTTTATCGATGGAAAAATACTTCACTTGGGGTATATGTTTAACCAGGTCCTCAATTTTATCCGTGCCATCATCGATAATGATCCATTCCATTCGGTCTTTCGGATAAGTCTGGTGTTCAAAACATTTAATCATATAGGGAATAAAAGGGCGACGGTTAAATGTAGGTGTACATAAGCTGACAAAAGGCAAAGCGTTCATGCCAGGCTTTTTATTCTTATTCTTCCCCATGAATAATATATTAACTATGTAAGGCTTTAATATATTATTCGATCTTCTTTGAAAAATATTTCCACAAAGTGTAAAAAACTAAAAAACAATAGACAATCCCCATAATACCAGAAACAGTCGAATCTAAGTTCTCATAGGCTGCGCCGCAGGCGAAAAACCCAAATAAAATAACAATCGATTTCACGTTACAAGCCATTATATTCGCCACTTCCTTCCAATTTTGACTCATGGGTAAAAAGAATAAAGTCCCTAGTAAGCGAAGAAAAATAATACATGCTAGACCAATGGTTAAACCCCAAGCGTATAACAAAAAGCCTCCCCAAATAGTGACTTTCATATCGGAGCCGGTTGCTGCGCCAAAAGCGGCCCACCACCCCGTTATCAAAGCGACCAAACTAATCAATACCGTAAAAGGAAAGCCAATATAGATCTGAAACGCATGATTACCTAAGGGACTGTTGGGTGTAAAATTATCTAACCAGCCTTTTAATAAGGCTCGGTTGCTTTTGAAACAACCGGCGACCGTTTTCGCAAACCAATTTGTCAATCGCTGAACCTTGGATAAAGCATGTAATTCCTCTTTAGTGGAACCTTTGGTAAGTATTAAATTGTAAGGAAAATTATCTTCAAATACACCGAAAGAACCAGATGCGGTTTCGTTACAGTTTACATCCGTATATGGCCCTTGTTTTATAACTTCATAACTAGGCGCCGAGTAAAACAATTCATCGGTTGGTAATATATTATCTAGATCGCTTCCACGCGAAGTTAAATAAATAAAACCAGAACCAAACATACCAACCAGAAACGACAAAATAAAATAATAAAAAAGCGATTTAACGAAATTTAACCAGCTGGTCGTATTTTTAATATCAATTACATTACCATTTTCGTCGGTCAATTGGCCGGCTGAATTACGTTTATTGGTCGTTTTTGGTTTTGAAAGTATACTATTCTCACTCATTAGATTATATACTTTATATATAATAAATTTTAGTAAATTAAAAACCGAATTCTAAGTGAACCGAATTCTAAGTGAACTGAATACACCAGTTCAGTATAATTTAATAAATATATATAGTATAGAATGGTGTATAAAACACATAAAAAAAATAATATCCGACACAACAAAACCAGCAAAATTGTGACGATAAATAAAAAGAAAAATTGTTATAGCGACAATGATATGGGCGCAATATGTACAACTGGGCAATATAGCACGTATGAGGGTAATTTTTATAAAAACAAAAACAATTTAGAAAAATTTAAGAGCATTCGCGATAAATTTAAAATAGACCCCAAATACAAAAAATTCAAAACACAGAGCGAAAGATATACCAAATATCTGACAGACAATTTTAATGCAGGGGAATTACCTAAAGTTGTGCATCAAGTTAAAAATGATTTTTATAGTTATGTAAACGATGAATGGTTTAAAGAAAATGACATTGAAAATGGTAAAAAAAATTATTATGTCCAGTTTGATAATTTTCGGATTGTACAGGAACAAGTCTATTACAAATTGATTGATTATACAAAAGCGTTTATTAAGGCCAACCCAAGTTCTAAAAAAGCAAAAGCCATTAATAATGTATACCGCTCACTCTCTGAGAATACGATGAAATCAATGTTTCGCCATGTCGCGGCGGTACTAGAGGAATTGGATGGTTATATGAAAAATGAGGATATGTATGGTTTATTAGCGATGGTAAATTCCAATGAAACAATTTCATGGTGTTCACCCATTCAATGGTCTCTTTCACCGGATGAGAAAAATGTCAAGCAATATATTAGTCATTTAGGGTTTGGACGTTTGGGTATCTATGATTATTTAATCTATATTGATGATCTACCTGGTGATGATTCGGAGACGAAAAAATATAAAAAACTCGTCAAAAAAGAGTATTTACATTATATTGGTGAAGTATTTAAGGCATGTGTGGGATCAAGTAAAGCGGCACATTATAACCCACAAGATATTTGGGATGTGGAATATGAAATGTTGCTCGAAATGGGCTGCGATGAACATATTAAAAGTGACCCCAACTTTTATAATAAAATCAGCGCAGATGAACTTGAAACGACGTATGATTTTGATTGGAATTTATTTACAAAGAAACTCGGTTATACAACAAAGCCCAAACATATCGTCATTTCGAATTTGAATGGCTTCAAATGTATGGTGCGATTGTTTAAGAAAAATTGGAATTCCCCCAAATGGCAAACATATTGGCTATTCATTCAATTTAAACAAATGATTCGCTTTGAAGACTCTTTACGGGATATTCATTACAATTTTTATAATAAATTTCTGGAAGGTCAAGCCGCACCGATGCCAAAAGAAATTTATCCCATCTTTGGTCTCTCACTATTGTTCAATACTTTTTTGGCCGAAGAATACGTCGCTCATAATTACAATCCTCTCTATGTCAACTATGTAAAACATTTGGTCGATGATTTAAAGGAGTTATTCATTAGTAAAATCGAAATCAATACATGGCTATCGCCATCTACAAAAAAGGCCGCATTAGATAAATTACGAAAATTAACGATTTTAGTCGGCAAGCCTGAAAATTTACGCTATGATCCTATTTTTGATTATAAAGCCGATGATCCGTTATATAATGTGGGCTTACTCTTACGCTGGAAGCATAAAAAATATATTACCTTGGAAGGTAAACCGGTTATAGATATACCGGAATTTGATTGGAATGTCTTTAAGTTGGTTGGGACACAATGTTATATGGTGAATGCGTATTATCGGCCGAATAGTAACTCTATTTATGTGCCTTTAGCTTATTTACAAAAGCCGTTTATTGATTTAGAAGAACGTGGTTTAGAATATAATTTAGTGTATATTGGTTATACATTAGGGCATGAATTGTCACATGCGTTAGATGATACTGGCAGCAAATTTGATGCGGATGGAAATTTGAATAATTGGTGGACGGATGCGGATAGAAAAGCCTTCAAGAATAAAATAAAGGATGTGATTAAACAATATGAAACATTCGCGGCCCGTGATGGTATAAAATTTGATGCGGAAATGAGCGTCGGAGAAGATTTAGCGGATATTTCGGGGATGGCTTTAGTCGAAACATACTTATTGGACAATCAAATTGCGAATGATGAAACGGTTAAAATAAAGAAAACGAATTTATCGAAATTGTATATGAATTTAGCAATTCAAGGGCAACAAAAAATATATAAAAAAGCTATAAAAGCTCAATTAAAAATGAATCCACATCCTTTAGAAAAATATAGAGTGAATTGTGCATTGGCTCGTTTGGAATTATTTAAGACAATTTACGGAATTAAAAAGGGGGATGGAATGTATTGGAATAATGATACAATCTGGTAATTTCATATATGGTAATTAGAGAAATAGTTTAGCAAATATAGCTCAAAATTTTATATTTAAATATTAAAACAATTAAATATAAATATTTTCCATTAACCCTTTGACAAATATTTTTTTTGTTTTATATATATATAAATGGCTCGAACACGAAGACACAGACACTCTAAACGCGCCTCGCGCAAACATACCGCTGTCCGCAAAACGGCTAAGCGCGCTGCACGCCGAGGGGCTCAAATGGCCGCCTCTGCTGCTCGCGGTGCCGCCAAGGCTGCCTCTAAGGCCGCATCCAAGGCTGCGTCTGCTTCCCGCTCGGCTTCTGCCTCCAAGGCTGCTTCGGCTGCCAAGGGTGCCGCTCAAGCTGCTTCCAAGGCTGCTCAGGCCGCTCAGTCCGCCTCCAAGGCCGCTGCGGCTGCCAAGGGTGCCGCCGCCAAGTAAATTTTTTACACCATTAAAAAATAATAATTTTATTTGAAAAATTATTATTATACACCTTTTCACATTAAAAACGCCGATAAAGTAAAATATCAACTAATATAATAAAATGGAAAATAATTGCGATAATATACTAAAAATTATGAAAGAGTCATTTAATCAAATAGAGGTATATAAAAATAAAAGATACAATGTAATACTTCAAACAATTGAAGAAAAAATAGAAATAGATAAAATAAAAACTATGAATATAGCAAATTATTTGAAATCTGTTGAAGTTTATTCTATATTTTGTAATAAAGATAAATAACTTACACAATTTCATACGCAAATTTTTCTATAAAAACGGCGTTTTAAATGTTAAAAGGTGTAAAAGAATTAGCGAGCATATAGCAACGCCGCATTACCCGATGTAAATGTCAATATATTGAATCTCTCTTCTAACACGGTTAAATCATAATTATAATCATATACACGCCAAGTTGGTTTGTTTATACCGATGATTGCGCCACTCAATTGATCACATATCGTAAATACTTGTGCGGACGGGTCCAGTGGCGGCTGATAGGTACTGAATTCAAACTCAATATTTTTGAATTTACTCAAATTGATGGCTCCACTTGGTTGGAAATCAAATGGATTGGTATTTAAATTGAAATTATAACAATATAAACCATCCGGTGAATGACCCGTCGAGCGCGCATATTTTTCCACATAATTGAACACACCCGCATCAAATTGATTTTCTCGATATTTGCCATCCAATAGTAGAGCCCAATTTTGCATAATATCCTTTTGATTGCTTGGGTTGTATTGACCGGTCACATAAATACTCGAAGGCGCATTGGTTTCACCATAATAACAGCCGATACCTACAGGATTTACCGCCGGCGTATAATTATCATAACCAGTCATTGTCAAAAGCGCATAACCATTTTGGGCCGTTGGGTTTTGTAAATCCGAGGGCAAATAATCATAGGGCCAATTACTGTAATTCGACCATTCATTCCGCATATACGCATCACTGCGCTGAAAATACCACATCCAATTGGCAACCATACTTAAACTATCGAGTAGGACTTTTTTGGTCCCGGTTACATTAGGAAAAGAATACTCATAGATTTCTTTAATTAAATACTTCTGATCTTGCGACGCAAACACTTGCATTTCATCTTCATTGAGAAAAGCATATGTGCTAATTAAATGGACATCCGCGGCCCAATTCGTCCGCTTATCCGCATTCGTATAATCAAGTTGAGGATTGGGTGGTTGTTGTATAAATTGATAGAATTGAAAAAGATTATCGGTTTGATTCGCCTGTTGATAATTCATATCCATACTAGTGACATCACGCACCACATACAGTTCGTTCACAGGGCGCATTTCAATATCTATAAAAAGTTCATTGTATTGTAGACTAACTAAAGGAAATGCCATTTTTGCTGCCAAGGTAAACCACGCATTAATAGGAATATAGAGTTTACGCGAACGAATTGATGGCTCCGAACCTAATTGTGACCCATCATAATAGGCACTTGGATATACATTGACACGGGTGCCGGAATTCGCCGGATCATTCAATTCAGGCACATTACCGGTCATATTATAATAGAGTTGTTTCTTGCTTTCATCAAAATCCCGTTCGACCAAATTTTGTAAATAATTACCGGAAAATTTTTGAATGATTTGACCGCCAATCGAAAAACGCACTTCTTTAATCATTTGGGTGCCTATATTTTTAATCCATTTGAATTCATAGGGTCGCCACTGGCCCTGATCACGCTGTGCGCTGGGTGGTAAAATGGGACTCCAAATATTGGGTAGGGTCACGACTAAATATGTATCCATCAATAATTCGGCATAACGTAGAATTCGAAATTTAAAATGCGATGATTCATTGAGCCGTAAGGTGCGCAAGCCATCAAAATCGATCCGAAATTTTTGTAAGCCAAAATTAGTATATTTAGCATATTTACATTTAAATAAAGTCTTGGATGGATTACCATTTAAGAAGATATTCTGATTTCCATATGAAATTAGATTTAATAATCCGCCTGGCATCGTTTCTATATATTACATTTACTTTTTTAACTCTATATATTTTTAAATTTTAAAAGCAACTTTATTACATTTATTATAAAAATAAAAAATGGCGAGTTAATATAAGATAATGAGCTCGAACAGTGTGACGGAAATGAGCGAAAAAGGTATAAGATCTATAACCGATTCAAAAGCAGGTGTGTGGGCGAGCGACCAAACCAATAAATTAATTGAAAAAGTCCGGTCAGGCGCAGCGTTATCCTTTAATAAAAAATTGCCATCGAGCTCGGGTGCTATGAAAGCACTAGGTGATTTTGGCAATGCCGATGCTATAACTCAATTAATGATTATTATTATAGTTTTTCTTTTTTTCATTATATTTTTGTGGTCCTACAATAAACTAAGTCTAAATAAAAAAAATTGTAATAATATAAATAAATTATACGATGACTTTCCTTTAATTAGTAGCATCAATGCATCAAATCCGATTTATCAGTATAAATTGCGCGATTATTATATTAAATCCGCTTATAATTGTTGCTCGGCTGGAAAATTCAAAAACGATTTTGTCAATTTATGTGCGCTGAAAAGTTGTATTAAACAAGGTGCGCGCTGTCTAGATTTTGAAATCTATTCCGTCAATAATCTACCAGTGATCTCCGTATCCTCCAAGAGCAACTATACCTCAAAAGAAGCTTATAATAATGTGCTATTTTCTGACGCAATGACCGTGATCTCTACATATGCTTTTTCAGGAAATACTTGCCCGAATCCAAACGATCCTTTGATTTTACATTTTCGAATCATGTCCAATAATTCGATTATTCATGATCAAATGGCAACAATCCTATACAATACCTTAGAAGATCGGTTACTTGGTAAAAAATTTAGTTATGAAAGTGATGGCTTGAATTTGGGCAGTTATGGTCCACTCACTAAATTAATGGGTAAAGTCATTATTATGATTGATAAATCCAATCCTTTATTTGCCAGCAGTAAATTGTATGAATATGTCAATATTACAAGCAATTCCGTCTTTGTCCGTAATTTGCGTTATACCGAGGTAAAATTTTGCCCGGATGCCGATGAATTGCTAACATATAATAAGCAAAATATGACCATTGTTTTACCCGATTTATCCGCTTCTAATAAAAATTTTTCACCCGCTGTAGCGATGACGTATGGGTGTCAAATGCTTGCGATGTCTTTTCAGAATTTTGACCCCAACATGGATTATTATACACAACTGTTTGATGATTATGGTTCGGCGTTTATATTACGCGATAAAATTTATCGGTATATTCCATTGTTTATCAAGTTACCGCCAGCGCAAAATCCCAATTATTCTTATGCTGATCGCACCGTTCCTTTATTGGATGGCATTAAGCCATTGACGTTATAAACTATTTTCTTCTTTTATATTAAATGGCGACTGGTAAAAATAAAAATAAATTAGAAGAAAAAGAAATGGAAATATTACATAATGCGGTTGGTATAGCTGAATCAAAAACGGGAAAAAAGATAAAACAATCAAATGATATTCTGAATATTATTAAAATTTTAGAGGATTTTATGCGGCGGAAAAAAGTTGTTTGCTATGGCGGCACTGCTATTAATAATATTTTGCCAATAACCGACCAATTTTATGACAAAGATGTGGAAATTCCCGATTATGATTTTTTTTCACCAATGGCTTTAAAACATGCCAAAGAATTAGCTGACATTTATGCCAACCATGACTATGGTGATGTAGAAGTGCGATCGGGTGTTCACGCAGAAACATATAAAGTGTTTGTGAATTTTATACCGATTGCGGATATAACCCAGTTGGAGCCGAAAATTTTTAAAGTGCTCATAAAACGTTCTATCCGTAAAGAAGGTATTTCTTATGCTCCACCAGATTACCTGCGCCTCCAAATTTATAATGAACTTTCACGTCCGGACGGCGATGTCAGCCGCTGGGAAAAAATATACAAACGCTTGCTGTTATTGAACAAAGACCATCCGATCAAAGAGAATCCCAAATGCTCGGAAATAAATTTTATGAGAGATTTTACAGGTAACCCCGAATTAAATGATACCCTCTACAATTTGGTGAAAGATACGATGATCAATGAAGGAGTGGTGTTTATCGGTGGTTACGCAAGCAGTTTGTATGGCCGCTATATGCCGCCGGATCAAAAAAAACAATTACAACATGTGCCGGATTTTGATGTGCTGGCAGAAGATCCCAAAGCAGTTGCTTTTATTTTGAAAGAGAAACTGGAAGATGCGGGTTTTGAAAATGTGAAAATAAATAAAAAACCAAGTGTAGGCAATGAAGTGATTATCACACATTACGAAGTGGTCGTCGATGAAGATACCCTTTGTTTTATTTATGAACCGTATGGCTGTTATAGTTTCAATGCGATAAAAATAAAAGATAAAACCATAAAAGTAGCTACGATTGAAACAATGTTATTATTTTTACTGGCTTTTCTTTATGCGGATCGCCCGTATTACGATGAAGAACGTGTGATGTGTATGGCACAATATTTAATCAATGTCCAGGCGAAAAACCGATTAGAACAAAAGGGTTTATTAAAACGTTTCAATATTAATTGTTATGGAAACGAAAAAACAATCGTAGAAATACGCAGTGAAAAAGCAGCCAAATACGAAGAACTCAAATACATGAAAGAGAGTAAAGAATATAATAAATATTTTTTTAAATATATACCGAGCAAGTATATGTCGAGCAAACATAAAAAAGCCTCGAATGCGTATAAAACAAAACGCAAGCCTTACACCAAAGCAAAGAATAGAAATCCTTATACCAAAACGAAAAAAGATAAGAAACGACTATTCAATATTTGGTAATATATTTAGCTGATTTATAATGATTTAAATTTATAACTAATATATAATGAATATTTTTTATTATATATTATTTCTCTTTATTGCGGTTCGCATCTATTTTTTATTTTTTCGAAAGAAAGGACCAAGACCAGTAAAAAACCATATAAAGGAGGGGTTTGAATCTCTCACAAATTGTTTGGATCAAGGTTACCCCAATGACTTTTGTTTGCGAGCCCCCATCGAATCCTGTGTGACAAATTGCCCGATAGGCGCATTTTTTCCCAAAAAATTCAATACATTCTTTTAGGTCAAATTATCTAAGAGACTGAACCAGCTGAGATGACCAAATGAAGCGATTTTAGTATAGCAAAAAGTGGATTTGAACGATGGCGGTATATTCTTTTTGAAAACGATTAGGGTGTCAATCAAATAAAGAATAAAATAACAAAAATAAAGCCGCCACCATAATTCTATTTTGGTTTTTAAAGTAACATAACTACAGACCGTGGTAGAATTATTTATGAAAAAATCATTCGTTGCCACTACACCATTTATTAATCGCGAATAGATGTTTTTCTCTCTTTTTATATTGAGCGCTTTGAATGGCGAAGTAAATGTAATCAGTTTAATAAAGAGATTTTTACAACGCTTATGTTCGGTAAAGAGGTGGGGGGAAATACCATCCACATAGCGTCCTTGAAATTTATGTGCGCAACTCGTTAAAAAAGGTATATGGGAGGACCGCAAAATACATGTAATGAGGTGTGTGCGACTTTTGAATTTTGATATCACCCGTTGCTTCTTTTTTTTGGTATCATAATAATTTATATAAAGTTTTTCATTCAGCATGATCCCTGGCGCAGCATCATTTGGATAAAGTTGATAAATCGCTTTTCTTACGACATCCTCGAATATAAAGAAATTTTTATTTGCTTTATAATAAGAAAATAAGGTATCAATGTCTGTATAAATTGTGTCGGGGCATCCACAACTATACCATACGGCAATCAGTGCGCCAATACTACAACCGGCGATTTTATTTATTTTTATATAGTGCGCCTCGGCTAAATGATGTATATATAAGGCCGCACCGATTCCGGTTAAGCCATTCACAGCACCACTATCGAAAATCAAATTTACTTTGGGTGGTAGAAATTCAGGTTTAACATTAACAATAAGTGCTTTGATATATTTCTTTAATACATTGACGTGAAATAAAGGGTTTTCACCAATATCATCTCTCATGCGTGACCGTTGAAATGAGCGCGGATAAATTATTAGGAAGAATAACGCTTAATAAACAACCTTTGGGAAAGGTTGCGCCAAAACACTTTTACAAAAATGTATTAAAATTGTTTATAAAGGTTTTGCGGCACTTTTACAAAAATGTATTAAAATTGTTTATAAAGGTTTTGCGGCACTTTTACAAAAGTGTGGTTTTGCGACACTTTTACAAAAGTGCGTTTATCTCTCCAAGAAATACATACACTTAACCAAAAAATAATAGACACTTGCGAATGAAGCGCTCGTAAAAATATAACCCGAGAGACTGGGATTACCGTCCTTGTTAAAAAGGGAAGGTAATATTTTACAAAGTTGTTTTTGAATCACCGGCAATTGAAATAAGAAATATAAAATACCAATTAGCACAGGGGTTTGTAATTCATCATACCATAAATCAAACGAATTCTTTTTCTCTTGTTTTTGGGCCTGTGCACGAATAATGTCATCATTGGTTTGCTCTGCGCGAATATAATCCAGCTCGGTGGGTTGTGGTATATAATTGGGTTGAATACGAATATCCTGCGATAAATGTTGTTGATTTTGCGGAATATCTCTCGAAGGCAGTGTCGTCATGCCTGCCGCACTCGCTTGCTGTATACCTGTTACGAATTGATTTAAATTCTTTTGCATGGTAGCCGGATCATTCTCACGGTCTTGCTGTAAAGCTTGGGTCGGATTCGGAATTTTAATATTTTGGTCATAGGTATCCATGCGGATATTGTCACCTGTTTGCGGCGAAACAGGCAAGGAATCAATACTGGTGGTACCAATGTTCATTTATACTATTAATCGCATTAATAATTAATAGTATAGACGCAATTTTGGCTTAACTCAACTAAAAAGCAATTTTATTATTATTCTCCGGGTTACATTTGGTCATTTTTTCTTTGAACGTAAAACATTTATCGCCATAAGCATATGTATTTTTGGTTACTTCGCTTAAGGGTGGCGCTTTAAATACTAAACAATTGCGATCATTACATATTTTTCTAAATAAACTCGCTAAACCCATACCCAGTATAAAGGAAATGGCATATTTTCCATTCTCTGTATGTAGCAATTTCATAACTCCCAACTTTTTTTTCATTATATATTACCGGTATATATAATATATACCTTATTTTTGTATTGGAATACTTTTAATTGAACTACGATCCGATGGACATTTCACTTCGGTGGCATCAAACTTAAAACAATTTTGCGCCTTATCTATATATTCCATTGTCTCACTATTATCCGGCGTTGGATAAACGTGAATTATAGTGGGCGGTGGTGTTGAGAGATAAGCAAATAATAAACCGATCGATAAACTAACCAAAAACACCTTAACCGAAATATATCTGAAAAACATATACATTTAATGTATATAATTTTTTCTTACTTCCGTTCTTGTTCTAACTGATCCATTCGATATGGCAAGGCCACTAAAGTATAAAGTATCTTTTTCTCTCTGTTAATATCCATGTCAGATGATATATTATTTACAATACCCGCTTCAGCGCCTTCCACGGCGACACTATTTCCTTCGTCTATATTCGTTTCAATCGCATAATACGCATAATTCATATTACGTATTTTTTCAGTGAGGGGTTTGATGGTTGTCACATATTTTTCAACCATGGTGGTTAAATAGGCAGGTAACGGGTCGTTCGAATACTCTTGATATATATTTTTCAGCTCCGCGATTTCGGTCACAAATTCTTGAGTTGCGTCCAGTAATAAGGGTTCACGGTGAATACCACTAATCATATCGCCATAATTTTTCTGTATAACCATTTGTTTTTCATTTATCTGTGACAATTCATTTTTCAAGGTATTAAATTTATCTACCGTTTCATCTTTGGAATTAACCAGGCCAAATAAATAGTCCAATTTGGTCATAATGATCCGCATTTTCAAGTTTTCGCTTGCTTTATAATTTTTTTGCTCTAAATCGGGTATATTATCGTATAATTTACGTTTTAGATTGATGTTTAAATCACACGGTGTTTTATTACCACATACCGCTTTAAGCATGCCATTTTTTTCTTCAAAAATAGTGCCACCGGGTTTACCACAATTCGCACAATTCCCCAATAATTTTTTTATCCGTATCTTCTTTTCTTTTATGGATAGGTCTTTATTTTTTTTGATTACTAATTTTCGACGATTCATACTTTCTTCATACTTTTGCTTAAGTTGATAATATTTTGATAAGCTATCCATATTTATAATATTGTATTATTTTTTTTACCTGTATTATTTTACCATATTATTTAGAAACATAATACTATTTCATTACGCTAACATTGGCACTCATGATTCATTAATGATTCTTACCATTGCGGTAAAGAAGTTATCATGCCATTCGCATTTCCTTGTGTTTTTCGCAAGTAAGCCATTTGATGTAATTTTGATATAATATATTCTTTCTTTTTTCTATTTTTTATTTCTACTTCTGCTGGTGTTAATTTGCCTTTATAGCGATAATATAAGAATCCACCAATAAGCAGAAACAATAAGCAAGCCATCGAAAAATTAAAAATAATAGTGGCATTATTATCTTTAAATTTGCGGCATTCTTTCAGGGTGCCACTTAAAAAATATCGAACGCCAGGCTCAATCAGTTTGGGTGAAGTTACTAATAAATTATTCATTCTATATTTTAATACATTTATTTTAAAAATAAAATTATATGTAATATTTATACATATATGGCTGCTCCAAAAACGTCAACGCCCGATCCAGCGGCTGCCATGTTATTTTTTTTTATGGTAACTTCCGTTTATTGTATTGTCGGTATTTTTATGGGGGGTGGCGATATGAAAACAAAAATAATATTGAAAGTCGCATATATTTTATTTGTCATCATCGGTGAATACTTTATTAATATAAATTTGTCAAACGCTTTATGCGGTGTGAACCAATGGCGCACCGTCTTTTTCATTACACTTATCCCATGGTTAATGATATTTGGTATGCTTCATGTTTTCTTAGTGGTGTTTCCGGGCTGGATGTCTCCATTCGCAAATACATTTGGTTATTTTGTCGTGAAATTAATGGGCTTACCTGAATTAATGAAAGAAATTATTGCGCCTACTGGTAGCGATTCTGCTCAGCGTGCCATTTTAAGTATTACAGCGGATGATTCTTTATTAATTAATCAATTCTCACCGGAATCCGCAACTGAAACAACGGATAAAAATGGTGTGCGCACTAGACGCAGAGAGAAGTTTTATACTGCCTGGGATAATTTACAAAAGGGTGGAATTATTAAACCGATTGAGCCACGTGAGAATGAGATATTTCGTAAGAAATTATATAAATTCATTGAAATGAAATACACCATCTCCGAATATATTTGGAATATGTTGACTGGTCTTTTGGTGACTTCTATAAGCTACAATTATATTATAAATACTGGTTGTGAAAAATCGGCCGAAGATATGAAAAGACGCCATGATGAATATGAAGCTGCTCAAAAATCAAAATTAGCTAATAATTCGAAAATACAAGCCAATCAGCCAAATTATCGGCAGTCGGGTTAATGCGCCGTATAATAGACCACGCTAAAGTAAGCAATAATAGCCAGAAAGATCGATATTAACCAGACCGGAATAATTGTTTTTTTGCGAAACCCCACTCCAAATGCTTTTAAGGAACCATCGGGATTATACATAAAGGCCGGTTTTAAAAGATTAATGAGGCCAAATAAAATTATATAAATGAGAATCGCCACCGCTATTTTATTATGTCTAACCCAACGTTTTTCAAACATTATATAATAATATAATTTAAAAATATATTATTATTAATTTTAATACCCAACCATTTAAAAATGGCAAATATTCCAATCATCAGAACTGCGTCCACTATTGTGTTACATGGTGGTCTTGTACGCATTTCGCATCCTACTTTAAAATTTCTCTCCGTTAATATTGGGTTAAGACGTTCAAATGATTGGTTGAGAGGCACACTTTTCCTCAATCAGATGTCATATTATCGTTTATTGCCTAGCCAAGATTACCGGATCGAGATTAAAAATATCAAAGATAATTATATTTTAGCTGTGAATGAGAAAGTGATTAGCCAATCTACTGGTATGTTTGGTTACACGATTCACATCGATTTAAATAAAGCGGTCACAGATAGACCGTACGCGGATTTCTTCAAGTATTATTAAATACCATGCGCATAACCTGCCCCACCATTGATTTTCGCATATTCACACATAATATCCGCTTTCGTTAAATGGGGTTGCCTGCGTAAAACATATCCATAATCCAGACAATATGTATCTTCAATACAAGACATATAATCTTCGTTCAAAACATACTTGACACAAAACTCGGCGGTTAAAATTTGTGTATTTACACAGGTTTTCATATCTATCTCGTTCACATGTTGTTCCAGTGTGTTCATATCGTATTTTTTGTTTCGCAAGTCCAACCCCATTTTATTATATATATATATATATAATGTCTCCTTTGTTTTTCCCCGCCATCCTCATTACACTCCTTTTTTTCCTAAGTGGTTTTGAAAAGATCTCTATGTTTGCGCAATCAACTGGTAAATTTGCGAAAAAATTAAGCATCTCTTTACCTTTAGCTCAATTCATTATTGGGTGTGTGATTGTATTGGAAATAGTAGCGCCAACCATTATCGCCGCTTACCTTTTCACACGCTCCTTCACGTTAGTGCCTTTTTTTAAGCTATCTATTATCGCATTGAGCTTGTTCACTATTTTGGCGACTGCTATATACCATAATCCTTTGAAAAATAAAGAGAAATATTATGCTTTCATGTCGAATGTCTCGACCTTAGGTGGTTTAATGGCCTTGTATGTCGCGGTTTAAATGATATAATTTTTATTAAATTCTATATCATTTTACTAATAATCAAAATTTTCATCTCCATCCATTCCAAACTCTTCCGGATCATCATTTTCACCGCGATCGGTTATCATATTCTCTTCGCGCTCTATTTCGGCGTCCGCGGCATTTTCCTCCGCTAATCCGAAAGCTAAAATATCTTTATTCGCATCGGTCACCCCACTCTCTTTATTTAAGAGTGCGTCACGCAATGCGATCTGGTCCATCTCTTCTCGTTCTTCGTCATATGTTTTGCCAACATATGTATGAATGCCTTTTTGCGCACCTTTACTCCAGCGCTTCAATTTATTCTTTTTCAAATTATTTTCAATCGCCCGTTCTTCCGCAGTCATTTTGCCCAAATAGTTGGTTATTTCACTCTTTTCTTTTTCTTTAGAACGCAAGATAAAATCCATGAGATGTTTATAATTGTAATCAATGGCCGTTTTGTCTTTACATATAAAATTTGTAAATGTTACAATGATGGCGGCAATTTTTTCTGCTAGTTCACCTTCATTGCCGGCTAAAATATTCATTTGATTGGTTTTGGTCATAAACGATTCTTCTTCATCTTCGTCTTCATTTTTCTTGACATCTTTGAGTGGCAAGCTTAAGAGATCTTTATCTTCTTGTAGCGCAATGAGATCTGTTAATACATTGAAAAAATAAAACTTGAATAACAATGCCGTTAAATCTAAATCAAAAGCCGAATATTTATATTTCTCTTCTTCTTTCTCTCCACTCTTTACCGGATCATTACTTTTCGGTTTCGTTTTTAGTTCGACCGGAGCATAACATAAGGTATTTTGCGCCAAGTCATTTATATCGCTTGTTACGTCGACCATTTTTTTCATTAACAACCGAATTTGCGGATCATTGTAATACTTTGAAAACTCGGCGTAATGGCCATTAATCATTTTAAACACATCATTTTGATGTTTGCCGGAAAGTTCCCAATGGCTCGGCGCCTCCACGTAATCATAATTTACCGTATTAATAATAATATTGGGAAATTCACGAGTTAAAGACCGCAGTGATTTTTTCATAAATTGTATCATCTTATACCCGGTTTCTTCTTTTTTCCCCAAAATCAGCGCATTCCCAGTTTCTTTAAAATCACCAATTGTTTCCAGACACTTTTTGAACATTTCAATATCCGCATTTTTCATCCTTCCACCAGCATTACCAATAAACTCGGTCAGTTGTTTCAGCATATCGGCATTCAGAATGGCCAATAAATTCTTTAATTTACGCATTTCGGGTGTATCCGCAGAGAGCGCATTTATTTCAAATGTTCGCAGCACATTTAAAAAATCAGTGCGAAAATTACTCGGTCTTTTATTTTCTTCATCCATTTTTGTCATAATTTCCGTTAACTTATTCACATTGGACACTTCTTTTTCCACCACCTTCTTAATCATGGTTTTCGTCGAAGCATTAATCACTTCCAAGAGCCGTTGGAGTGACTCTTCACTGTAATTACGCGCATTACTCTTTAATTTTCGAATACTTTCCTCTAATGAATCATTTGAATCAAAATGTTCCGGTTTGGTCGGACAGATAGCTTTTAAATTATCAGACAAAGGCACCAAAGTATTGAATTTACAATAAACGATAAAAGCACGGTAAATGGTTTGCTCCGAAAATTTGTTTTCAATCTCTCGTAATTTCCGTTTGGTATTACTTGGATCATACAATAAGACCGCTTTACTAAGCTTTTGCGCATCAGCATACATATCACTTAATCGCACGACTTTACTATTGAAACTAGAAATCTCCGGTTGTTTTTTTACAAAATATTGAATCGTATTATTTTCACCCGTATCGCAACACGCATTTTCCACATACGGTTCACCACCTTTCCCCTTTAAAATGGCTTGTTCACCGTGAACCGTTTTTTCGATCAAATCAATGATATGAAAGGAAAATAGAATCATTTTGGACTGGAGTTCCGCCATATAATCCTGTTGTGTTTTTTGCCCCTTGCGTAAACTCTCGATTAGCCGTGATTTGAAGATATCACCAACATCTTGGGTGGTTGCCATTTTCAGTTGTTTTAAAGGTGGCAAGAAATTGGCCCAGTTTTCGATCGCATGCTCGACCGGAATAGCCGATTCAGGATTTTCACTCAAGTAGAGTTTCAATTGTTTTATGTCATTCTGTATTTCTTCCGTCGGTAAAATAAATTGTGTTATGATGGTTTCCACTTGTTTCGCAATAAAAGTCTCACTGCGTTTCGCAATGGCAGACCATGGTAAAGCGGCCTTATTTTTTATTTTAAAGGCGACACAAGCTACATAGTCGAGACCTTTCATATTTTTCGTCTCTGAGCCCTCGAGTGGAAAGCCACTGAAAGCTTTTTTACAACCAGGAAAGGTGGTTTTTGTTTTGATCGGTGGCACACTTGTCTGTAAAGCAATTAAATAATAGCCGAAGGTCAAATACAATAAGGTGGAATTAAAGATGGTTTCATAGGTATCGATGTGTTTACCTTTGGCTGCCATGGTTGCAAAGGATTTCTCGTAAGCCGCTTTGGGTGGTAGTAGAGTAGTATTACTTAATTGTTTTAAGATATTACGCACAATATTATCTTGTTGATCTGCGATATTTACGCCCATATTGGTGCTTAACGCCTCTAGCACATTATAAATAGCAGTGGCCTCTGGTGTGGCATATTTCCGTTTAATTACTACAGCATCTTTCAATTGGGCTGGCAGATTTTGTAATAAGACATCACCGACATCACCTTCCATGACGGCACGAGTGATAATTTTAAAACCTTCCTCATTGTATTCTTCATCCGCACTCATTTCAATCATTTTTATGGTATACCCACTGTATTTGTCTACAAATTTATCACCGTCTTCACTCAATGTCCCTTGTAGCGCACAAATTTTATCAAGCATGGCCGCAAAATCACCTCCGCTCAAAAATGTCGCAGCAAGCTTTGCAATAAACGTCGGCAACATTTTTTTGTTACTTTTAATACAATAGAGCCAGTAAGTTGACTCATCGTTCTCTGGTAGGCCGGCACGTGTAAACGCTTTGACAAAATTCGCAATATCAAGATAACGTTTCGCTATATCTGTTTGGCCCAGAATGGTATTCAATAAACCATCATATGGTGACATAATCCGCTGCGGTGCTTCCTCGACGGTATGACCAATTTCCATATGTTTCGTTTCGTATGTATACATTTTCAACAAGCGTAAACTACGCAACATGTCAATGCGAGCATCTGCACTGGTTAATTCATCCTCGATTTTACCCGTAATGATATCTTTGTTCACATTTAAAACGTTATTGAATTCAGCTAAAAGCAATTTTAAATTATGTTTTTTCAGTTCATTGGCACCAGTCGCTTGGTCTTCGCATTTATCCTTTACAGCTATACATTTTTCATTCAAATTACAAAACATCTTCATATCATCCGCTAGGATCTCATCGTCAATGGTATCATCTAAAATCCAGGTTTCGTTTTGTCGCACATAATACTTTAGGGTTGCACTGGTTTCGTCGGTGGTTTCTAACAAAGCATACTCACCCGTTTCAACCGTGCGTTTGCCTTTCAGAATGGCTTCGGCATCACGCCGCGCACTTACTTCAGTGAGACCTTTATTTTTCATTAATTTATCTACATAATGTTGAATTTGGTCACTGGTGGGTAAGAGTGGATCGGCTTTAAACTTTTCACCAATATCATATGCGGTTGGATCATATTTTTTGTCAAAATATGCTTCTTGGCCATCATCTTCATTTAATTCATCGAGCTCAATGTATCGTTTCGCAATAACTTTAAATTTATTACACTGATCAGCACCAGCCCCCCCCTCTAATACGGTAGTTTTACGCGATTTAACGGGTTTGCTGGGGGCGGCGGCAGTTTTACTGGTTGCTTTCGGTAAAGCATTTTGGTTTTCTTTGTTTAAATAAATATCAATATCGGCCATATCTCGTGTGCCATCCGCAATCATTAAATTGGTAGAGATCAGAGCAATGGCATTATTATAAAAGACACCGCCATCAATTTCGTAAATACGTTTAATAAAATCCGCATTTGACATGTTCATAATAGTATCACTAAACCCATAGACATCCAACACTTTTGTTCGTAAATTCGCATTTTCATCTAGAATTTTCAAAAGCGTTGGCACCATAACATTTTGTGTGCTTTTAAGACCAGCATAATCGCGTGCCTTACCCGCATATTTTTTTCGGTATTCGCTTATTTTTTCATCAATATAATTGTTCATTTCTTTGTATTGACTGACATTTAGGTCTTCTTGATAGATGAGAAAAGGTTCCATATAATTCAAGATATCCAGAATGGATAATTTTCCATCCAAATTCGGTTTTATTAATTCAAATAACACTTTGGTTTTTGGTATGATGTTATCCAAAAATTTAGTATAATTATCCTTATTCGGCGCTAGATCACTCGCCATAAAATTTCGAACTGATTTTAAAAAGGTGTCCAATTGATGTTCATACGGTTTATTCAGCTCGGTTATCACCGTTTTTCCTACCCGTGTGGACTCTTTCAAAAGTTGCCAATAATTCAAAAATTGAAGATTTAAATTAGATTTCTCCAAAATGGTGGGCGTCTGTAAATTAATGCGGGAAAAGCGCACAGCCGGTTCAGGCAGCGTAACAATTGATTTCAATGCTAAACTATCGTTTTCGGTAAGTTTTTTGCGTTTGATGATTGAATTATCACCGCGCACTTTGGTTATGTCGAGACCTTCACTACCAATGTTATATTGTTGTAAAGCAAATCGTTTCTTCTGTACAGAACGACTACGTTCGGATTTATTCGCACTATGGGGTGATGTAAATGTGTCATTACCTTGAACAGATGAATTAAAATTTCGCAAATTATCTACAATCGCGGTTATATTTGTGTTTACTTTTTGCTCAATTAAAAGATCAGCTTTTTCGGTGGGTTCTAAAAAGGGCGTGTGATAAGGATTTAATTCTTTTTGTAAAAGCGCATACTTATTACCTTCCACACTGATTGTATTTTTATCATAACGATCTACAATGGCTTTTTCGGCTGCGACCTCCTCATGAAATACATTCAATTCCGCATCATTCGCACTCATTTCATCTCGATCCTCGTCATCATCATCATCGTCTGTGTATAATTTTTTTATATTTTTTACAACAGGGAGCATCCAGTACAGTTGTTTTTCGAAATTGGCCATCACATTTACGATGGGTTTATAATTCGACCCATGTGCTTTTGGCATCAACGCATAACCTTTGTCATCAAACACTGAAAAATTGTGGCGCAATTCTTTAAACCGTTGAATCATTTTGTGGATATTATTTTTCACTAGATCGGTTCGTTGAGCGTTGGGAATCGTTGATAACATATCATCCAATAAATCATCTAACTGTTTATCAATATCGTAGCGTTGTTCTTCTTCCGGCACATCAATCATTTGGGTGATGGCTTCTAAATTTTCACCAAAATGTATTTGGTCGGCATTAAAAATATAACTACGTGTTTGGTCTTGTATTTCTTTTTGTTTTTCAAAGTCTAAATTTTCATTGAGTAATTCATCATCCGGAATTGCCAACAATTGTCTTTGAAGCTCTTTGTATTTTTTTTCCAGCGCTTCTATTGAGTTCGGTTCAAGTTCTGCTTCCAGTGCTTTTTCCTCTCCATGTTCCTCTTCCTCTTCTGGCACCATTTTCGCTTGTCCTAACACGGCATCCGGTGCTTTTCTGATCTGTATTTTGTCGATCGGTAAATCCTCTGGTAAACCTTTATAACGAAAATCAATAAAAATAACATCATTCTCGGGAAAAGTCGTGATTTCAATTTTGTCCTGTTCCAAATTAGTAATCTTACCGGTTAAAGATAATGGCAAATCACCATTAAAATGTATATCAATCCACACTCCATTTATCAAATTATTTTGCCGGGCATATCCAATTTCTTCAGCGTGACTTATTATGGTGATATCTTCAATCGATTCATTATCCCAATATCCATCAGTCATTGTGAGTATTTGTTCACTCCCATCCGCTTCTTCTAAACGTATTTTATTCTCATCAATATAGTTAATATAGTAGTAGATGTCTTCATTTATATTGGGGTCATTCGGTGCACTAATTTGAATAAGATCCCCTAATTGTAATTTTATATGAGTCATTACCTTATATTTATAATAGAAATTTTTATAGCAAATAAAATAGTATTGATATAAAAAATATAATTCGAAAATAGCTAGATAATTTTTACTCGACCACCTCAAACACTTTGCTAATTTTATCGTAAATGCGCATGGCTTCCATTGCAGCGTTTACAATATAAGTAATTACCGTTATTTTATCCGTCGGATTTTTAAAGCCTAAGCGAATAATCGATTCATCAATATGTGGATGCGGTTTACGAAAGCCACAATAATTTAATGTTTTATCATAATGTACATCATATAAAACATATTCCAGCACTTTACCCAAGGTATAATCTTCACCTTTTAAAGTAATATCAAAACTGTTGGGAATCGTTGTTTCCGATACGGCCACAATCGTAGGATCACCTTGAATCGTTTCTTGTATGCGCTTCAATTTCTCCAGCATTAACTTACATGCTTTTGCAACGATGGCCATATTCGTAAGGGGACCGACGGTTTCGATAACAAAATCAAAAGAATCTGCTAAGAATTCTCGCTTGGCGTCCAATAAATGCCAATCCTTTTCAATAAAAGCAATCTCTGTCGCATTGAGAGTTTTCCCTAATTCTGTTTTTTTTTCAGCCCAGGCCGCTTTAATTTTAACCGGATCAATCGTATTCGCATAAACACACGTCGATGACACATTAAAGGAGCTATCTTCTTTAGCTGTGCCAATATCAAATTTACACTTCAACAGTATACGCTCACCCTCGATATTTTCTGACACACGTGGCAACAACCGCACCAACTCAGGATAATCACCCGTCATTGGATTCGGTGGAAAGAGTTTAGCGGTTAAGTTTTTATCCACTTCATTGGTTTTGAGGTCGATCACTGTGAAATCGGCCGTTGTTACATATTCCACGGTATTGGTTTTGTTCTGTTTGTCCACGACCAAGAGATAATCCTTGATCGGAAAATCAATATCGGCATAAATCGGTATACAACTGAGCCGTTGTTTCAACAACTCATTATTCATACGAGTCGTATTTATTTCAAAATTCGCATTGTTTCGCTCATGAGGTGTAGTGCGAAAGATAACAGCGGGTATTTCCGAGACAATACGGCGCATTCCATTGGCGATACTTACATTTACATTACTCAAGGTAAAGGTTAAGATATTATTGGCCTCTGTTATTTTAGAAATAACCGGCGCCATTACGGCGGCTTCCATGAGAGTCTTTTTTGTATTTGTTTGTATATTTTTCCTCTGTGGCGTTGGTGCTGGTGGCGGCGCTACTGCTGTTTGCGATTCTACTGCTGTTTGCGATGCTAATGACGCTTTTGCGGGTTGTTGTGAAGCCATTGTGTATTGTTTTATTATATTATACGAAATAAATTATTAAATCAATTTTATCAATAAACATATAAAATTAGTTTAATCTTAAATGTTTAAAATAGTTTTTTTATATAATGAGCACGATCTTATATTATAGCAACTATTGTGATAATTGTAGCAAACTTCTACAAATTATATCCACATCGAATTGTAAAGATGATATGCATTTTATTAATATCGATAAACGAGCTAAAAAAAACGGCGCCACTTATATTATTTTAGAAAATGGCCAAGAGATTCTCTTGCCGCCTACCGTAACAAAAGTTCCAGCGCTTTTACTTTTGAATAAAGGCCACCATGTGCTTTTTGGTGGAGATATCAATAAACATTTAGAATCAAGTAATATTACACATACCAATCCAATTGTTAAAAATAATGGCGAACCTTTAGCATTTTCAATGAATAGCTGTGGTTTTGGCGTGACTTCGGATAATTATAGTTTTCTAGACCAAGATCCTGATTCACTTTCCGCTAAAGGGAATGGCGGCATGCGCCAACAACATCATTACGCAGGTCTCGATTATAATGTAAATATTGAGACGCCACCCGAAAATTATCAACCCGATAAAATTGGACCAGTCTCCATGGAACAATTACAACAAAAAAGAAATAAAGACATTAAATAAAATACATTTAAAATACATTTAAAAAAATATTTTTTAAATATATTAATCATGAACAAAAACCAAATCATCGAAACCTTCAATAAACATTTTATGGATTTTATTCTGGATATTGAGCGTGTATTTCCAGATGATATGGATATTATTACCAGTCGAAAAACATTAAATAAATCGTTAATCCTCATGCCGAAAGTTTTAATCCGGATGTTTAATGATTCTTTTGTCCAATTTTATAGTGAACAAATTGAAAACGGAGATTTGGAATTTTTTATCGAAAATAATTATCGAAGTAAACATGGGTATAAAGATACAGATGAAGTATGGGCTCTAGACAAAATTGATGTGTTGCGTGAGCCAATTCGGAAAATGTCTGATGAAGATAAAGGGAAAGTAATTCAGTATCTCAAAAATCTGAAAAAACTGTCGGATCTATATAATAATTTACGCAAAGGAAAGTAGAATAAAAATAAAAAAATATAAATATATATGAAAAAATTCACAAAAATTAATATTATATTATTCGGTCTTTTAATCGCTGCGTTGTTATTTTTATATTTAATGACACATCAAACCCGCGAAGGATGGTCTCTCATCGATAGAGCCATGACGCTTTCCAATTGGTTAGATAAAGCGAAACACGCAATGTCGGCATTTAGTGGTCAAAGTATACCTAGTATGCCAGATATATAATATAATTAAGTATGATTTAAATATAATTTATTTAAATCAACTATAAATTAATGTCTGTAAAAATTCCCGCCGAATTCAAAAAAATTATTGTGGATATGACCAAAGATATTTTGGGTTCCTTTCCGGAACAAGAGCAGAATTTACATAAAGAATTGAAAAACTTAGTATTTGAAAATGATAAAGCGCAGTTGGATCATTCACTGGAGTTTATTTATGTGTATTGTAAGACCTTTTATCCAGCCAAATTTTTTGATATCCTCTATCAAAATAATACTCTTTTCGAAAATGACGATACCGAATTTTTACCGGGGATCCATTTCAACACATTGTGGAAAGAAAATATTAGCGATAAAACACGAGAGACTCTTTGGAAATATTTACAGCTCGTGCTTTTTACAATTGTTTCTAGTATTTCTGATGGAAACTCGTTTGGGAATACGTTTGGCGATACGGCCAAATTGTTTGAAGCTATTAATGAAAACGAATTCAAATCAAAATTGGAAGAAACCATTTCGCAAATGCAATCTTTATTCGGGGAAAATAAAGGCAAACCCGATGGTGAGGTGGACGGAGAAGAGGCTGCCGAGAGCAATACGTCGGAGGGAAAAAGTGCCGGCGGTATCAATTTAGATGATTTGCCAAACCCTGCGGAAATTCATGAACATGTTACCAACATGATGAATGGTAAGCTCGGTAAACTTGCCCGTGAAATTGCCGAAGAAACTGCTGCGGATTTAAATATTAATACAGAAAATGCCGAATCGATCAATGATGTATTTAAACGGCTTATTCATAATCCTGCGAAATTATTGAGTTTAGTAAAAAATGTTGGCTCGAAACTCGATGAAAAAATTAAAACCGGTGATATGAAAGAAAGTGAACTGCTGGAAGAAGCGAGTGAATTGATGAAAAAAATGAAGAATATGCCAGGTATGGGTGATTTACAAAGTATGTTGAGTAAAATGGGCATGAATATGGGTAAGGGTTCAGGCAAAGTCAATGTCGATGCGATGCAATCAAATATAAACCAGCGCTTGAAAGAATCCAAGAACCGTGAACGTTTGCTAAAAAAATTATATGAAAAGAAAAATGCCGCAGCGGCACAGGCACAGCAGACACAAGCAGAGCAGACACAAGCAGAGCAGACACAAGCACAAGCTTCGCCTATCGAAAATTTAGTCTTTTCCAAAGGTGAAAAAGTCGAACGCAGCACGAGAGAACAACCTGGTTCGCAACCTGGTTCGCAACCTAGCACACAACCGGGTGAAAAGAAGAAAAAAAAGAACAAAAAGTAAACCCATTGTTATGCTTAAATAATATGTATGATTATATATAATGACTATTTCTATTTCAAAAAGTAAAAAAACACTCTTATACGGTGTAGTAACTTTAGGTTCAATTATTCTCATCTATTTTATCAAAAATGGTCATAAAAAAAAGGAAGGTTTAAGAAATGCCTACTTTCGGCAGCGGATGAAGCGAGAAAAGCTAGAGAAAAAGCTAAGGCCACAAAACAAACACGGTTTTTTTTCCATATTCCGTGACATTTTTTAAGATTAAATTGTAATAAAACACCGATATCAGTTGATAAAGAACAAGAAATAGATATATGCTTATAAAATATTTGTGATTATATATATAAATGACTACTTCATTTTGGTTATACAATCCAAATATTTTATTTAAATCAGGTGAAATATCGAACATATGGCCTACGCGTGATATGTCATTTGCCACAAAACTAAACGCCCTATCTCGTTTAGTGATATTATTCACCTTAATAGGATATTTAATGACTAAAAAAATAAAAATACTCTTATCCGGTCTAGTAACTTTAGGTACAATTATTCTTTTGTTTTTAATAAAAAACGCACAGAGAAAAAAGAAGGAAGGATTTACAAGCAATGATATCTTTGATATTTTAAAACCGAATTTTACGGAACCAACCGTAAACAATCCCGTCATGAATGTATTATTGCCGGAAATAAATGAAAATCCCAATCGCGGTACAGCAGCGCCAGCATTTATACCTATCGTAGAAGCCGATATCAACGAAAAAACCAAACAATTTGTTATGAATAATTTCCAGGATTCTACAATTGATCAACGGTTGTTTAACGATTTAGGCGATAATTTTGCTTTTGAGCAATCCATGCACTCTTGGTATCCGATGCCAAACACTACTATCCCTAATGACCAAAAATCTTTTTCAGAATATTGTTATGGAGACATGATTTCGTGTCGTGATATTGAGAATAATGAATTGGCTTGTATTAGAAACATGCCACCGCGATGGCAAAATTAATTTTAAAAATAATTATTATTATATTTAATCATAGTATATAATAATAATGGCTTCCGTTCATGATTATAATTTTTATCAAACAACACGACTGGGCGATGACAGAACCGACTTTAGTCAGCAAACATTACAAAACGCAGAATACGCAAATTATATGTTGGATGGGTTTCGACCCGCATGCCCCTTAAGCAATGCGATTGAATTTGCGACCAGCCAGCCTAATATTAATTTTACAGGCAGTTATTCAACGAGTATCGGTGGCTCAAATATCGGTGAAAGTTCAAAACTATTGATCAATGATCTTACGCGAAACAAATGTCGTATTAGTTTGACGCAACGCCCTTATTCCACGGTCCCATATTTAGGTCGCGGTAAATGTGACCCACTCTTAGAATCCCAAATACAGCAAGGCGATTTCGCCAATAATAAAAAAAGCATTAATCCAAGCAGTGAGGTAAGTTATTTACAATATTCACAGACACCAATGCTACCTACATTGCAAGCTACGATTAGTAATCCTGCCAATTTGATTGAAAATAACGCGGCAGAAGGTTGGATCCGAGGAGGATTACCCTCGCGGGAATTAGCACGGGATAAAGATTATGCGCAGTAAATTTTTTAGGTAAAAAAATAAATAAAAGAAAAAAGAATATCTACAATAACAGCACCTAACATGACGAGCGTCAAAAACTGTTCAAATAATGTTTTGTGTGGTATCTGATAAAAATAGAAGAATACTATTGTGAATAAAGGAATCGCCATAATGCGCTAATTTATTAGTGAATTTCATACTTATAATTATAAAAGATATAAACCTTTATAATTATTCACATTAAAAATGTATCAAGCCGATTTCGTCTGTACATACAAATGGATGGATGACGCAGAAGATCAAGAACAAATGTATCGCATTCAGATGTTACAAGCTTTTGATTTAAACGAATGGAAAGATGACGTCATTCATAAAACAATTGTGGAGTTATACGTAACATTAGGCGAACTGCCAGAATTTAAAACCATCTTTACCAAAGCGCGACAAAATAAAAATATTCAAGAGATGCTAGAACTAATGACGTTAAGCGGAGAAGAGAACATTGAATCAGATGATATTATTTTTAATTTACTTTTCAAATTTGAATATTTCGATTTACTTCACCGCTGTATCGTAGACTATTTATTGAATCATTCTATACATGAGAAACACGTAACTAATTTATTGAATAATTTATAGTATGTATATATATATACATGGCTTCAACACGAATTCGCAATTGTAGCGGTGATTATGCTTTAGAACAACAATCTTATACATTCGCACGCAAATACAACAATTATCACCATAGCTCACAGGGTGCTGCTTACCAACCTTCGATCCCAACCATCGGAATGACGCCCAGTCATATGCCATGGAATACGCTATCAAAAAACCCGGTTGATATTGAAACGATGTTATTCGGTATTAATTCAACTAATTTAGTTAATCCACAAAAACCGATTAAACCACAGCTTAAAAAGGTCCCAACTTCTGTTTTTTTCGAACGATTACCCGTTCATATGCCAAAACCACTCGTTATTGAGCATAATCAACGCCCTTACCCGATTTAAAATATAATGGAATAATATATACACATGGCTTTTACACGTTTTCATGATGATCCCTGTCGAATAAATAAACAATTACAAGAATCGACGGGATTAGGTAGATACATGTTGAATGTCCCGGGCAATGGCAGCAAACCTTTATTTATGGATGACCCTTTTATTCGCATGCAAAAATGGGGTGGCAATTTAATGACGAATACAGTCAATCTCGAAAGTGATCTTTTTGGTCTTTCACGAAATACGAATCGTGATGATATTGGTTCGAATGAATACAGGCTCAATGCTGTAAAAACAAAAAAGGTAGATTATCAATCCGTAGCGCCTTCCACCGATCAATCCCGCGCAACGCATCCCGCATGGGAATACCGTGATTTAGAACAAACCAAGTGGGGAATATTACACTTAGATCCACAAGAGAATGTGTGCTTTACCTTTCAAAATAATTTAAGCACACGTATCTTAGAAAAAGATATCTTTGTCGCAAAAGCACCCAGGCAATTGATTGAATAACCAGATGATATAAATAATAAATATTACATTTATTATATATAATATATATAAATGGCTGAACTAGCAGTTCCTTTAATCGCATTAGGCAGTATGTACATTATTTCCAAACAAAAGGATAAAAAAATAAAATCAGATATGGAGGGCTATACCAATATGACAAAGACACGAAATGAATTGCCAGGCGTTAATCCGCCTACCCCTGCGATCAATTTTCCAATAACTGAACCGGTTAAAACGGCTAATAATACAAGTGCTTATATCAATAGCAATCAGGTTACCGATAAATACTATAATCCAGCAAATTATGCTTTACAAGAGAAACGTAATTCGGGTAATTATGGTGTAGGTGGTGGCACGCAAACGATGTATTCGATGACTGGCAAACCCATTGATAAAGACAATTATAAACATAATAATATGGTTCCGTATTTTGGCGGAAAGGTGCGCGGCGCGACCGCAGATACCAATATTACCGAAAGTGTTTTAGATAATATGCAAGGGCAAGGCTCACAGTTTTTTGCAAAAAAAGAACAAGCGCCCATGTTTAAACCACAAGAGGGCTATCAATTTGCCAATGGCGCACCCAATATGAGTGATTTTATGCAATCACGTGTTAATCCGGCGTTAAAGATGGCCAATGTCAAGCCATGGGACGAACAACGTGTAGCGCCTGGTTTAAACAAAGGTTTTGGTAATGAAGGGAGTTTGGGCTTCAATTCGGGCATGGAAGCACGGGATTTATGGTTGGACCGTGGCGTCGATGAATTACGTGTGGCAACCAACCCTAAAACCACATTTGAATTACAGGGACACGAAGGTCCGGGAACCTACTTTATCAAAACGGCGCCAGACACACGCACACAAGGTAAGATTGAAAAACATTTACCTGAAAAATATTTCGCATCCGGTCCCGAACGGTGGATGACCACAACCGGTATTGAAAAAGCTCAAACGGCGCGCGGTATTGAACTCTTACATGATGTATCAAGGCCGGATACCTCTGCCGAATATTATGGTTCACGTGTGAATCAGAGTGAAGGAGCCTATGTGAATGGAGAATATCAGCCGGTGCGTCGACCGGTGTTACCCATTAAAGATCATTCCGTTCTTTCCTCTATCGGCGCAGGCCAGCCCACAACCGGTGATTACGGTATTCAAAGTTATAGTAATTTACATAATAATCGGTCCTCCACTCGTGCCGACGGCACAATGGGCGCAGCCGGTGGATTTATGAAGGCGATCGTATCACCACTTATGGATTTTTTGCGTCCCACTCGAAAAGAAGATGTGGTCAATAATATGCGCTCAAGTGGTAATGCCGGCACCACCGTTTCCAATGGTAAGGTCTTTAACCCGGCCGATCGCACGAAAACGACCATTCGTGAAATGACTGAAGCGGATTTAGACTGTAATCATATGAATGTCCAGTTTCAATCGGCCAATGCTTATTTGGTCTCCAAACAGCAGCCCGTGAGTTTACAGCGGGATACCACGACGGTGTCACATACGGGCAACGCCGGATCAAATGGGTTTGCGGCTACCAAATCGTATGAAGCCGAATACAAGCAGCGTAATAATGTGAACAAAACTCAAGAAAATCGACCGAATCAAGGTGGCACCCAGATGTTCAATCAAAAAGATAATATCAGTATTCATAAACGGGATGGTGATCGCGACAATAACCGGTGGTGGGTGCCCAGTTCAAGTGGAACTGCTGGTTTCACCGCCCGTGGTGCTACTGATACACTGGATCGAATGAAAGTTTCCGAAAGTTATGACCAAAATGTAAACACAGATCGTATCGCACCCGAAATCTTGAATGCGTTCAAAAGTAACCCCTATACTCAAAGCTTAAGTAGCTGGGCTTAAATGATTAATATTTAATAGAAATTTATTTAACTCTGTAAAAGATTTAAAAAATTTTAATATTTTCATGAATTGATGTAGCGTTATATTGAATATCTGTGTTTTTATCAACCAGGATGAGTGTAATGTTTGCTGTAAATTTATTTTTTAATAATTTGATTAATAAATTTAGCTTTTCAATATCGTCTGGTATATTTTTCACTGCGCCTTGACTATTTTCTAAGGCCATTCGAATAAGAAAAATATCCTCATTTGAATTTAAAATTTCATATAAACGCGCAAAACGTCTTTTGTATTTTTCATTTATAATTGGAATATTAATTATAAATTGTTCATTTGTCATTTTTTCAGCATCGTGTACACTTAATGCTGAACATAAACGCTCCGATTTTCCTTCACAGTTATTATTAAAAATATAACCGGCATTATTGCTCCTTACAAAATTTAATTTTTCAACCTCCGTAAATTCAAAATAATCTGTTTCAAATGTTTTGATAACAAAATCAATATTCGACCAAATCCAATCAAATGGATAGGCTTCCTTATTGAAATGTCGACAAGTATTCGTCGCAGGTGAACAATCCGACCCCAAACTAATAAATTTCATTAATACAAATAAAAATATAATGTTTAAGTTATATTTTTATCTTAAATAGACATTCGCACTGAGATCACAAGTGACCTTGAGATAATTTAACCCAAAAGAATAATCTTGTAACGCATCATATGATTGTGCATTTATTAAACAATTCGATACGTCCGAACTAATCGTTGTCGGTATAAATGTAAAAATGCTATTGTATTGGCCACCATTGGTTTTCACCGGATTTACATTGGAAGTATTCGCAAATTCTCCCGCAATGGCCAGTCGTTTTTTGTAGTTAATATAGTCGCTTGAGGCCACTTTTTTAAATAAATTTGCCGACATTATATATTAACCAGATATATTATATATTATGAATCACATTTATTACACTGGTATTTTTTCTTTAATTGTACAATTGATTGTTGGCGTTATCGATTTTTGGGCAATAAATTTAACTATACCACCGGCATTTATGCTACTCAATGAATTACTTATTATGGAATTTATAGTTCAAGCTATCGAATTTAGTTTTTATATTTGGATGGTATTGAATTTCAATACGATTAAAAATATTACACCTATTCGCTACTACGATTGGATGTTAACAACGCCCACTATGTTGATTACTTTTATGTTTTATTTGAAATTTTTAGCTGATCAAAAACAAAATATAAAAAGTGAATCATTTTTAACAGAATTAAAAAACAAATGGAAAGTGGTTTTAAATGTTATTTTATTAAATTGGGCTATGTTATTCGCGGGCTATTTGGGAGAACAACATGTATTTTCATATTTAGTGACCACCTTACTCGGGTTTGTGCCCTTTCTATTCATGTTTTATATTATTTATAAAAATTTTGCGATCCATACTCCTCAAGGAGAGAAAATATTTTGGTATTTTTCTGGCGTATGGGCTATTTACGGAATAGCAGCCTTATTGCCTTATAAAATCAAAAATTCAATGTATAACATATTAGATTTATTTGCTAAGAACTTTTTCGGTCTATTTTTAGCATATATCTTATACAAGGTTAGAAAATAAGAGGTTCATAATTTTCAAGATATAATATATGAATCAATCACTGCGACTATTATATACTGCATTTCTTGGAATTTTCGCAGGGTTTTTAGGTGGATTACTAGGAATATCGGGAACCATTATTATGCTGCCGTTATTAACACTATTTAATATTTTTGCTAATTACCAACTAGCGATTGGAACCGTTTTATTTAGTTTTGAACCATTCGGTTCGATATTTGCGCTTATTCAATATGCAAAACAAAATAAAATAGATTATTTAATCGGCATTAACATCGTTTTTTCATATATGTTAGGTTCTTACATCGGAGCGAAATATCATACACAATTTAGTGAAAAATCTATAAAATATATCACTTCATTTATTTTATTAGTTCTCTCCACTTATATGTTTTATAATGCGTATAAAATCAAATCATAATAAAAATTCAAATTATAATTTTTATATAATTTTTATATATTATTTGATTATATAAAAATGAATGCTTCGCAATTATTAAAAACCTACAACTTGAACGTCAATCAATTAATAAAAAACTACAATACAAAAATTAGTAATATTTTAAAATTAAGAATCAGCCTTCAACAAAAACAAAATTATGTGACTTTTTTAAAAACGCAATTTCAAAAAGAAATGGCAAATTTAAAAACAAAATATGATGCCGAATTATTGCTTTTAAACAAACCCACAATAACTACAGCTCTAAATAATAAAAAAGCATTACTCATCGGAATTAACTATAATGGCACAAGTTCGCAGTTAAATGGTTGTATAAACGATATTAATGCTGTAGGCACATTATTAACAACAAAATATGCGTTCAACCCAGATTCTATTATTAAAATTACAGACGAAACCGCACAAAAACCAACGAGAGATGTTATATTGACATCTCTCGCTCAATTTTTATCCAGTGGTGTAGAAGGTGATCTATTGTTTTTTTCCTACAGTGGACACGGTTCCTATACACTAGATCGTAATAATGATGAAAACAATGGCAATGATGAAATGATTATTGCTTCTGATTTAAAAGGAATAGTAGACGATGAACTTAAAGCTATCATTCAATCAAAATTGAAAAAAAATGTAACACTCTTTGCCTTGTTTGATAGTTGTTTCAGTGGAACCGTTTTAGATCTTAAATATCAATATTTTGATAGTTTGGTCAATGATACCAATACAATAAATAACAATGAAACTGAAACGATTGGCAATGTTATTATGATTAGTGGCTGTAATGATGAACAAACGAGCGCAGATGCTTTTTTAGAAAAAAAATACCAAGGCGCAATGACATGGTCCTTTATTTCAGCCATTTCCGAATCCAAGTCGCTGTCTTGGAAAGATTTATTGAAAAAAATGCGTGACAGACTCCTTGAGTCTGATTTTAAACAGTTGCCGCAATTATCTAGTGGTTGTTTTATTGATATTAATAGTGTAGTGTGTTTTTAATAATTATATATATATATATATAAAATGTTTGACGAGGTTATTACAAAAATATATAATAAAGTAAAACCAATACATAGTGGAAAAAATGCTTCCTACATACCGGAATTGGCAAAAGTAAATCCAAATTTATATGCGATTTCGATTTATACGATAGAGGGTTATGCTTTTGATATAGGTGATTATAAAACGGAGTTTGCGATTGAATCCTGTTCTAAAATTTTTACATTGGCATTAGCCTTAGAAAAATATGGTATTAAAACGTTGCAAAGTAAAATAGGTGAATTAAAAGCATTTGATAAATTTAATTCAATAAATGAAATATTAGAACGAAAACATACATTAAATTCATTCAGTAATGGCGGAGCAATGGCCACCACCAGTTTACTTTATAATAAAAATAAAAAACTCTTTGAGAGTAAAATAATAGATAATATGAACAAATTTGCCGGCAGAAAATTAAATATTGATAACAAAATTTATTTATCTGAATTTAGTCACGATGACCATAATTTATCAATCGCATATTTATTAAAATCAATCAACCGTTTTTATGGTGATGTTCAACAGACGGTGGATGTATATACACGTCAATGTTCCGTGCGAACAACAACGCAAGATTTGGCAGTGATGGCCGCAACCTTAGCCAATAAAGGTATCAATCCCAAAACGAATAAACATGTCATTCAGTCAAAATTTATTTCATATATCTTAAAACATATGGAGGACAATGGACTATATGAAGAAAGCGATGATATAATAAAAACGATCGGGTTTCCTTCGAAAAGTGGTGTCAGTGGGTCATTATTAGTAGTTATTCCGGGCGTGATGGGCATTGGCATTTACTCTCCCCCCTTAAACAAATACGGAAATAGTGTTAAAGGTATAAAAACAATGAAATTGATATCAAAATATCTCAAGGGTTTAATTCTAAAAGACTCTCCATAAAAACCCATTTTCCGATATCTTTACTTTTATTGTAACAATGTATGGTTACTTGGCCATCCTGATCGATATTTACTATTGGATTGTTTAAACACCAGCCGGCTTCAATGTCACCATTGGATCGCTTGACTTTCAAATCCGTTCGCTCTTTCAAATGATTGGCACGACCAAACGCTCGTTGTGTCCGCCAGAATTCCACCGCTGCTTTCATTTTCTCTCTACATTCGGAACAGGACATATAACCTAACTTGTCTTCTAAAGCAACATGTGTAATATATGTTTCACCTTTGGGATCACTACAAAACATACAGCCTAATTGTAAAAAAACAAGGCGCCTTGGATAAATTTGGTCCATTATTCTAATTAAAAAGAGTTATCTTTATATCAAATGATATAAATAGAAACGGCTAATACATGACAAAGAGAGATGCCACACTTAATTCAAGGTCATGCGCGTTTTACCGAAGACGATTTTTTGCTAACAGACTATCAATCACACGTTCAAACCAAAATTGCTAGCAAATCTTATGCGACCCTGGTGTCAAAATTACGTAGTAATAGTGAACAATTGGCACTAATGAAAGACGTGGATGTGGTTGAGCTCTTTCAAACCGACAAAAATATCAAAAATCTACTAACCCATTCGTTGGCACTTATTACAGCGATTGCCGGGATAGAAGGCTATACTTTAAACGAACTTATGTTATAATATAATGTTATCTAATAGGATTTAAAACCCTTTTGAATAACTTTATATAATCAATGCCACCACTGATTTCTTATCACCCCGAAATAAATCAAAAACTCAACTTCTTTTTAGAAACCGGGAAAATCCCCAATATTATTTTTCATGGCGCGAGTGGCAGTGGCAAACGGACCATTGTCCATAATTTTATTACAGACATTTACCAAAATAACAAAGAGCTCATTAAAAATTATGTCATGTATGTGAATTGCGCACACGGGAAAGGTATTAAATTTGTGCGAGACGAATTGAAATTTTTCGCGAAAACCCATGTCAATGTGGAAGGTGCGGGAAACTTTAAAACCATTGTGTTATCGAATGCCGATGAACTCACTATTGACGCACAATCGGCTTTGCGGCGATGTATCGAACTGTTTAGTCATACCACCCGATTTTTTATTATCGTACAAGACAAATACAAATTATTGAAACCGATTTTGTCACGGTTGTGTGAAATATTTGTCTATGAACCTGTTATCCAAGGGCAAAAAGTGAATCTACATAAACATAATATACAACTCACATTCAATGTGTCTGAAACAAGCCAGAAAAAAATGTATAAAAGTTTTGATAAATTATTTCAACCCTATACAGACTCCGTGACAGCCAGTGTGAATTATCCCGATTTAATGGAGATCGCTACGAGCTTGTACGAGCGTGGTCATAGCGGTTTAGATCTAATACACTATATTGAACAATTGAAAACATTGGACGAATTGAAAAAATATCAAATGCTACTGGTGTTTAATAAGATTAAAAAAGAATTTCGCAATGAAAAACTCTTTATTCTCTTTATCTTGAATTTTATGTTATTACGTTCCGAATATGATTTAGAAAATATAGCATTTATGTAAAATGGATGACTTTTCGGTCTCAAGTTTAAGTGAATCCAAAAACGAATGGTGTGCTCGTTTATTAAATATATTAACGCCGACCATTACCCAAGGATTGAAATCTATTTTTGACGAGGCCTGGAAACTATGTGAGGTCAATCGAGAAACCGATAAATATCTCATGACCTTTCAAAATTTTTTAACGCGCGTCCCCAAATGGAATCAGACCATTATCGATAACGAAAAAACCCGTATTGTTGAAACGTCGGGCTGTACTTATTTAGAAGAATTGGTGACATGTGTCCATATTATTCAACTGAAAGCTCTTACATGTGTGCGCGTTGGTAGCAAACAAAAAAAAATCGACATTGACGTGCCCTCTGTAAGTGATTTTATTCACAAAATTTATATTCACGTCGCACGGAAAATATATACCAACATTTATTTGTTTGAGAAAAATATTGCCCCTTTACAGACACAAAAAAATAACCGTGAAATTGAAATTACTATTAAAGAATGTATTTTAAACGCTATCCGTGATAGTGTGCCAGTCGAACATATTTTACGTGCCTATATGGACGAGACTGAAGAACAAGATGTCGAAGTGAAAGAAGTGGAAGAACCTTTGCCGGATAGGGTCGAAGAGAAAAAAGAAGTAGTGACAGCTGCTTCTATCGGCGGTGGAAAATCCACTATCAGCAAAGCAGACATAGCCGAATACAAAGAAACCACGAATTTCGGTGAGGCAAATACAAAAATTTCTTTCGCTGATTCGGATACAATGGTTGATGTAAAAGGCACAACGTCTCTCGTGAATGCGCCCAAAGATGAAAAAAATTTAGAAGAATTGGAGAAAGCTCGCGCACTAGCACATGTGGATGATGACGACGATGATGAGGATGAACGCTTAACGATTGGGGAAAATGTAAAATTGGATATTATTGATATCAATGATTTGAATAAAGCCGCTACGGTAGAATTAAAACCGCCGGTATTAGATTTTGAGATTCTTACTTAAGGGGCAGCGCCCCTATGCGTTTAATAGGCAGGACATTAAGTCGTTCTTATAATATATGGAAAAATATATTATTCATTCAGGCATTATTGCTTTTGTCTATATGTTGATGAAATTTGTGGAATTACGGATTACAAAAAATGAAACAAAACCCGTGAAAGAACTGATCCGTGATACTGTCATTGTCTATTTAAGTGCCATGGTTGGTTTATATATTATTAACGAGTTTATGCCTACCACATCAGTGGTAAAGACTGTTACAAATGTCTTCACGGATGCCCCTGGCTTTTAAATTTTATTTATATTTTAACGTTGATTAAATATAAAGAAAAATGTATGTCATTTATTGTTTGCAAAATGAATCATTGAAGGATATTATTTTAAGCGTGGGTCTTACCGCTTCCCTTACCACACTGAAACAAATGATAACCGATATAAATAAATCTTATTTGCCCACACCCTATACTATTTTTTTAACAAAGTATGTTTCGTGTCAGAATAGTATCGAATTTGTTTATAAGTTACTCTCTAAATTCGGCAAACATATTCATGGCACTTTCTTTGAGATTCCTCCTGAAATAATTAAACCAATATTTGAATTGATTCCGGATGAACCATATGTGCTGGATAGTCTAGATACGGATGACCATATCGTTTTACAAGAGAAATATAGAGTGGTTCAAGGGGAAATTGAATACATTATACCAAAAGCGATTGACAGTGACTATGTCGATATGTCATTCCATAATGTCTCTTCACTCATAACTAACCTCGATACGTATTATGACCATCTGTCCATCCATAAACATGATTATATGGATGACATTGATTTATGAAAGTGGAAAATAAACTATAGCCGAAGATTTAAAAAACCAATCGAAAGCTTGTATAACAAATATAAGAAAATTGAAAAAAATTGAATTACTTTTTAATAGAGTAGATTATTATAACTCAAACCAAAAGCAAAGCCGTTTAACAAAGCAAACCGTTCAGTTAAAAGAGAATGTCTTTTCAAATCGACCAATCCCTTTCGTTGATGATTCCCCGGGTTTTCCCGCAGTGGATAGACGAAGAGAAAATAGTCGATATTTTCCATCAGCAAAATATTGGCCGCGTATACAAAGTAAGTATTATTCGGATGCCCTACAGCAAAAAACGCGGCTACCCTATCTACCAAGCGTATGTTTATTTCAGCGCATGGTACGACAATGAGATCGCATACCATTTCCAGCAACGCATCTTCGGGCCCCGGGCGCAAGCGCGTGTTGTTTATGATGACCCGTGGTATTGGGTCGTTTTTGAAAATACCAAGAACCGTTTAAGCAACAACGATAAGCGTATGATCCGTCTCGGCTACCAAGCGTATCTGAACGAGCAAGCCATCTTCGCGCAGGAACAGCGTCTTCGGCAATTAGAGTATAAGCAAATGGCCGAACCACTCCAATTCTGGGCAAGTGACCCGGTCTCAGTTCCATCGGAGCCCTATTTAAACTGGAATCGTTTATCGGAAGAATTCGCCATGAACACGCTCGGCGCCGAACTGAATTTGACCGAAACCGCTATGAGTGTGGCGGAAGCCGCCCTTGCCGAAGATGACGAAGAGATAAGCACCGAAATGGATTTAACCGAAACCGCTATGAATGTGGCAGAAACCGCCCTGACCGAAGATGATGAAGAGATGAGTGCCGAAATGGATTTGACTGAAACAGCTATGAGCGTTGCGGAAGCCGCCCTGGCCGAAGAAGATACAGAGATGTATTGTTGTAGTGCGTGTCAATTCGATCGCGATGACCGTGACTATGACCTACGTGACTACATTTATTAGAGCTTGAGGAGGAATTAGAATAAATTATAAGAAAAAATAAAAAGCTTCTACGGAACTTTTTTATTTTTTATCACGGGTTCTTGTATTCATTATTACATATAATTTGGAATCGCATCCAAATCCATCACCTCTTTCATTTTTTTCGCCAGATCTTTCTTCGTGACAATGAATTTATCAAAATACGGATTACTCAATACGACCGAGGGTATATGTTTATTTACGGTGCGCGCAATCATCTTGTAAAGTTTAAAATCCGGGTAACGTTCATCACCGTTCTTTTTATAGAGGATATTTCGCCCTTTGTCATCTTTCACCCAGTCCAACATGATTTGCACGATTTTGGATTTCGGTTCATCCATTAAATAATCATACAAAGCACAGCCGAGTCGACATAAATCAAAACTGAAATTCGGTTCTAGCCGCGGTTTTTTGTCATTGAAATATGGCTCACAATTGTATTGAGTGGCCGCATCGCCTTCCGGGTGATAACTATCACTACATAGAAATTGCCCACGGAATTTATAAATCGCCCGCCCATAATCAATTATCTTGAATAGTTTACCGAACGTTGGCACTCGATAATAGGTGTGATTTAATTTATAATAAAGGAATTTTTTATCCGTTTCAATATACATGACATTATTTGTATGTAGATCATTATGTGTTAAACCAAACACATTTTGAAAAGTAATCAGACTGAATAGAATTTGTATCACGATGGAATCCCATATTTCCGGAGTGATTTTACCATTCGACATAAATTCGTCTAGGGTAGATTCGCAATGTTCTAAAGCAATGACTTGAACTGGAAATTGCTTTATCTTCGCAATGAGCATTTCTTCGTCATCTGTTTCGCTCTCACTTTCCCAGTCTTCGTGTGAATCACTCCCTTCATTACCCACATCTTCTTCCGTATCACTATTTTCCGTATCACTATTTTCTGTATCACTATTTTCGGCGTCACCGTTTTCATCCTCTTCATTACTTGTATTGGAGGTGCGAGAAGAGCAAGAACTATTATTGGATTTCGTCGGAGCTTTTTCCAACGCATCCGTTATTTCGATCGTAACTAATTCCGGCTCCTCTAAAGAACCTACTGTTTTGTCGGATGAAAGTGTATTCAAATCGGTTATATCGGTCAATATTAATTCTTCTGTCGCTAATTCATTTGAAAAATTTAACTTTTTCTTATAATTGCGCGTATCGTCATTTAAGTCTTGTAAGCCACTCTCCTCTAACTCATACAACACCTTATCATTCTTACGAAAGAAATTCGAATCATTAAGATACTCAATGTCGTCGATAATATTCATACGAAAATCGGTTTTGGAAGCTAAAAAAGAGCCGTAAAAATCCATGCCATGTAGAAATCCATGGTCATGTAATAATTTACTGGAGAGATAGGTAAAAAAACTATCCACATACGCCGAATTATTGTAATCGTTCGCTTTCGGATTACATGCCGAGGAATCAAACATAGGCAGGTTTAGCAAAGTCGGGTCCGTTACATCATATTTCCCAAGCAAATATTTAATCGGGTCGAGCAATGGACTGAATTTTAAGAAGACTTTTTTTGTATTCTTTACATCATTCTTCTTCAGCTGACATTTGAATATATTACTCGATTCTTGTTCTAAAATTTCCTGTAATTTCCATGTGTGGTTCAACATAATAGTATTGTAATTGGTTTTGTTAAGCGCAAAATAAGAATTATAAAGGGGAATATAATTTTGTGCTTCGCGAATGCCGAAAGCCGGATTTTCTTCTAAACTTTTGAAGAGTCTCCGATTATCATCTTTTTTATAAGTAAAATCCATTTTGCTCAGGACGTCCATTATTACTTGTAATATATATAAAATATTAGTTTTTTAACTCATTATAAATATGCGGACTATAATATTGTTTATTATCTATTAAATAGTAATGACGTTGGAATTGAAAAAATTTGATATGCGCCACATTAGTTTTAAACCCGATGAAAATAAAGGTCCTGTCGTTGTCTTGATTGGGCGGCGTGATACCGGTAAAAGTTATTTAGTGAGAGATTTATTGTTTTATCATCAAGATATTCCGATTGGCACAGTTATTTCCGGCACAGAAGCAGGCAATGGGTTTTACAGTGCGCATGTGCCCAAGCTTTTTATTCATGAAGAATACAATACATCCATTATTGAAAATATCCTCAAACGGCAAAAGACAGTTTTGAAACAAGTGAAAAAAGAATTAGAACAGTTTAAACGGTGTAATATCGACCCGCGAGCTTTTGTGATTCTGGATGATTGTCTTTATGATGCCACCTGGACACGGGATAAAATGATGCGTTTGCTTTTCATGAATGGGCGCCACTGGAAAATTATGCTGATCATCACGATGCAGTATCCACTTGGTATTCCACCCAATCTGCGAACGAATATTGATTATGTCTTTATTCTGCGGGAGCCTTATATTGCTAATCGCAAACGTATTTGGGAGAATTATGCCGGGATGTTTCCGACCTTTGAATCTTTTTGCCAAGTCATGGATCAATGTACGGAAAATTTTGAATGCTTAGTCATTAACAATAATTCCAAATCCAATAAACTCCATGACCAGATTTTCTGGTATAAGGCCGAACACCATGCGGATTTCAAACTGGGGTCCAAAGAATTCTGGGAACTGTCAAAAGATTTACAATCGGATGATGAAGATGCCGCGTATGATCCAGGCAATGTAAAAAAACGAGGTCAAGGGCCGAAGATTAGTGTGAAGAAGACGACGAAGTGGTAGGGGGACTGCGCCCCCGTTATGCGGCTGCGTTCGGAAGAATTGAGTAAAAATTTCTATTCCAAAATCATATAAATATACTTTCATATTTATATCAAACATGAACAATGATGATATATATGTTGAAATGAAGTGCGATGTGTGTGGTAAATTCGACTATAATATAAATTTATGTAGCCAATGCCATAAAAAATATTGTAGGTCTGTCGGTTGCTCTGAGAATATAGTAAATATTCGTAAAAACCTCATTTGTAAAGGGGGCTGCGCCCCCCTGACCCCCGCAGTTAAAAGTAAACACGTATAAAAATTGCGCCCTTCAAATCAAAGCGAATCCCAAAAACATGGGGGTGTGGTGGTGTCCCCCAAAAAATTGAAATACTTTTCAATCAAGAGGTAGAAGACAACAACAAACCAAAACGAACTGACCAACGAACCAGCCGAACAGACACTAACCTAGAAGCTTAAGACAACTAAACACATAAAGATAAAAAAGAGAATACTATGGCGCAACCGACACGCAAAGCCGAGTGCGTAGCCGAGCGTTATGGCAAATGTGGTGGTCAAACGCAGAATTGCGTGCTGGTCTATCACTGCCGCCCGCGCGCAAAAGATTTAGACCGTGGCCACGCGGCGTATGATGACAAACTGAAGGTCCTTTTATGCGAAAAACATCAAACGGATATTGCCGAGCACGAAGAAAACAAGCAGTTGCCCGAAGTATACGGGTGGGACTTATCAGATGCGCTGGATGGCTTGACAGCCCGATTGAAGTATACGGGAAAGCCTGACAACGTCTATTGCGAGCATTGCACGCTTCGCTTGCAGCCGTGTAGTTCAGAAACGGGTGCCTGCACGGAGAACTGTATTTTCATGCAAAAGATGTATGGCGATAGCGAATATAAATGGCAATGTAAATGCAATGAACCGTATGAATGTCTTTGCGCCAGTTATGACAACAACGCAGTGCACTGGGCGGTCTTGACCTATGTCAATGGATTTGAATACGAAACATACAATTGCGAGGCTTGTGACGGCGACCGACCATCGTGGCGTGATTTGCACACGCATTACAAGGATTACTTGGTTAAAAAAGAAACAATCATCTCCATGGCCAAAGCCAATCCCGAACTCCTCCTGGAGAAAAACGTGAACGGCAAAACACCGTTGGACTTGATTCCAGAGATGATTGCGTCCCTGGAAGAAACCATTAAAGGCGAATACCTGAAATGCGCCGAATATGGCTGGGCCAGGAGCAATATCGACAATTTGAATGAGATTAAAAAAGAATTGATGTAGGGGATGCGCCCCAGCCCTTTGGAGGGCATTTGTTTGAATAAAATTATTAAAAAAGAGAGAAAGGCTTTCAAAGCTTTTTTATTTTTTATTTTTTATTAATTTAAAAATTGAAATTATTTTAGGTTACTATAATAATTTCAACACGCAAAGATGATGATTACCGAGACCAGTTTTATTGCTTTGCCACCCGCAATGCACTTGTTAAAAACCGAAGCTATTGATCGCTTAGATTCAGTTGTAAATGATTTACCCAAATACAAGAAACAATTACAAAATTTGATTACGCATTTTACGATTGATGAGATGTTAGATTTAATGAACACGATCTACCGAGACAAAGAATTTAAAGAATCCATCTATTATCGACGTTACAGTGAGTATTTTGATGAAATCGAAGAACTAATTTGGAGCACCCCGCCGCAGACACCAACTGGAGGAACACCCAATGCTCACCTCATTTAGGTAGTTCCCATATTCAATTTGCTCAAGGGGGTATGGTATTGTATCCCCCAAAAAATCGAAATGTTTTTCTTTTATTTATTCAGAGATAACTCCTATACAACCATCGAAAAAAGAAATGGCAGAGCAGACTCGCAAACCCAAGTGTCAAGTCGAGAATTATGGCAAATGCTGCGGCCAATTACGCGACCGTGAAGTCATGTATCATTGCCGCCCTCGCAGCAAAGATTTAACCCGTGGCCATGAACCCTTTGATCAAATAAGGCAAGTCCTTTTATGCGACGGCCATTTTAAGCGGATTAGTGACGACTACGAAAACAAGCAGTTACCTGAATTATATGGCTGGGATTTTGCGGATGCTTTGGATGGCCTGACGTACCGTTTACAGCATACAGTGAGGACCGCTCTCTTATGTTTACATTGTGATTGTAAAATGAAGGATACCGTAACAGAAACGGGCGCTTGTAACGATACGTGTATATCCTTAACGCAACATGGTGCTCAATGGGACCATTGCCGTTGTAATCAACCGGTAACATGTGTATGCGAAAGTTTTAAAAACAACCCATTGCATTGGGCCATATTGACCTATGGTAATGGCTTTCAGCGTGAATATGAATGTGACGCTTGTATACGGCCTTCTTGGCGTGATTCACAAGACATATATAAATCCGGATTGGTTGACGACAACACGATTATACAAATCGCAAAAGAAAGACCGAACCTGATTTACAAGAAGAATGCGCACGGCATTACCCCCATTCAAATTATTCGCAAAATGATCGACCTCCTGATAGATGCCAGAGAAGATGAATATGTCAAATCTGTCGCATATGGCCAGGCAGGGCATAATATTACAATATTAGAAAAAATAGCCAAAAAATTAAAAGAAGGGTCCGCCAGTCCTTAAGAGAAGAATAAAAATAAAAGCTTTTTTAATTTATATATAAAAATAACTCATGTATAAATATAAAATGACACCCATTGAATTCGCCGAATTGACCTCACTGATTGATACTTATAATTATGAGAATGAAACAGAGATTACACCCGAAAGTCTTCATGCGAAATGGTGGACCGCTGTAAAACAATTAAAAGAAGCACCGAATAAAGAAGCGCTCTTGGAAGGCTGGAAATATAAAAAAGAATTCGAAAGTGCGGAATATTCCCAAACCCATAATGAGAATAAACATATTTCATTGGACAATCCGGAGCAGCGTTTTTTATTGGATTTTTGGCTGTGTGTTTACCACTAGTGGGGTGTGCCGCAAAAAATTGAATTACTTTTCAAAAATAAAGTGAGTAATAACAACCAACAAAGAAAACCGACAAAATGGCTTATGCTGTACATATTAAATTGGAAGAGTTAGAAAAAGATAACAAAGCATTACGTGCGATGCTGGCGGACCAAGCGGGGAAAATCGAACGCAACAAACAAACCATCTATGTCTACGCCGGTGGCCTTTATAACCGTAAGGAACGAGCGATATTGGAAGACCACTTGAATATCTTGGAGGAAGCGTCGTTTGATGAGGATTACAGGACCTCTATTCAAGACCAAACCGAATCCATCTGGCCCCGAACGCGAGAAGGCATTATGAATGGAAGACGCATTACTACATTGGAAGAGAAAATTCAGGAACGGGAGGAAGCGTTTACCAAACAGTTGGCCGTCTTGGAAGAAAACCTTACACAAATATTTCAAGAACGCGATGAGCAGCTGACCCTATTTGAAACCAAACTCAAGGAAATGGAGACCAAAATTAATGCGATGGAAAAACAGCAAATAGAGCGTCTGGGCTTATGAAACAATAAACAAAAAGAAAAATAACAAAGGGTTATCAAACTCTTTTTTATTTATGTTGGCATCCTTTAGATGAGCTACTTTTTTAATTTATACCAAATATTTTTTCCATCTTCAAAAGAATAGGTAAGGGAATAAAATCTAAAATAATGGCCGCCGCATTCATCTCGATTGCCATTTTCGGCGGTTCGCTACCAAGGGTGATCCAACTTTTATCGACAGTATTTGTGCCATGGCCTGATATGACAATTGTTTTCATCGGGTCCAGCTGTTCCATCGGCTCACTGAAATTATTAGTGAAACTACTTTCTTCCGCTTTATCCAATCCGGGCGCATGGCTGTGTGTTCGCAAATATTCCTTTTTATAAGCCAGACAATTGTTAGTTGAATGCGTTTTTCCGAAACTTTTAAACTGAAAGAATCGACACAGCTCAAAGAAATAGATATAAGCAGCTGAACAGCCAGCAATCAGGGCACCTTTGGGCGAATTCATCAACATATACACCGCATGAGTGACCCGGGTTGGTGGATAATAATCGTCATCATCCATACAAACAATTATGTCGCCTATACATGCTTTATTCCCTACATTCCGCAAATCGCTTAGATGATGGTTCGGCTGGAAAGGGATATAATTAATAGACAGCTCTATTTTTAATTCGTTGATTCGTAATCCATTCGCCTCCGCGTCCGCCACCGTTTTACTGCCTTCTACGATAACCCATTCCACCATATTCGGATACATTTGTTTTTGAATGAGCCGTTCGAGATTAAGAAGACATTCATGTCGAGCATATTGAGTTACCGTCACAATGGAGACGGTAGGCATTTCAGGCTTTCCTACTGCTACTGCGTTTGCTCCTGCTACTGCGTTTGCTCCTGCTCCTACTTCGTTTGCTTCTACTATGTTTTTCATTTCCTTTATTGTATTTAATTGAACCATACCTTTAAACTATGCTTCAATTTTTTATTTTAAAATTTAGGTGCTACTATAGTTGTTTTTTTTGCCCACATACCTTTGTTAGTTGCAGTAGGCCGTCTGTATGTCGGCGTTTTGTCAGTAATCGTAAAATGATGTAAGCCTGTCGGCGGCACCGTGTGCTGCGCATCACTTATTCGTTTTGCGACACTTTGCGGCATTACGCTTGCTTTTAATGTTCCTCCGAATGTGCGATATACCTTTCGATAACGCACACGCCGCGTTTTGCCTACACGCCTACTCTTTTTCTGTCGCCGGGTTTTGACCATTTTTATATTTAAGGTTTAAAAAAAACACGGCAAACACTTTTTCTCGAGCGCCTTAATATTCGGTTGAAACAACACTAGTTTTACCGAGATATCAAACAATTGTTTGTAGGTCGCTTTTTCAACCTCATCCACCGGATACAGCTTATATTGGCTCATAATGTAATCATACATTTGACCCATCTTTGTCATAATGTCCTCATCTGACAACTTGACGGTAGTTGTAGGTGACGTTAACATAATTTCGGTAAGCAGTAAAACCAGGAGAGGAATTTCCGACTTCTCCAATTTCCCGTCCTTGATAATTTCTTTCACAGACTTTTCGATACGTATGTTGAGTGATACTAAAGCGGTAGGATCCATCTCTATATTCTACTTCGTCTATTTATTTTTATACTCTTTTCTTTAATATTTCATCTGCCCGTAGTATTTCATCTATCTCTGAATCCTCGATAATCTCCTGAATCGGATAATTATACGCATTATTAATCGAAAACAATATATTCAACATTAACCGATCTTTACCCGACCGGTTTTTTTGGCCGCGATGGTAGACATAATTCGGCATCCGCAATAAATCAAATGCCATCGCATTAGCTGCTTTAAATTCATAGTCTACACCTACATTTAAATTGAGGTTGGAGAGATAGGCAATAATTTCCGGTTGTGTTAAATACAATGCACTCATTTTTAATAAATCATTATAATAAACGAGGTTATTATGAGGATCAATAAAATTTAAATAGGCGGTCCCGTTCAGATCCGTCAATTCAACAAAAGGGATAAAATAACTGATACTGTCTCCTAAATAATCAATATGAAATAATTGATCCACACAATCAGGTGGCGCATTAATTATATTGATTTGTAACAATGTATGTTTCTCTAAATCTTCTTTCAATTCTACACATTCTGCGTATAATAATGGAATTAAATACTCATATTTATTTTCCGTCCATTTATTGCAGTACAACAACTTGTGATTAATCAATTTACTCCGGCTAGTAAAATGATTAAGATGTGTTTGTAAAATACATTCTAATTCCGTCCTTAACTTTGTGCTAATTTGCTTTTTCACTATATTCATTCCAGTTCTCTATATATATTAGCAATATATTTTTTTAAAATAGTTTATGTATTGGCACAAAACCAAACGCCGTTATTAACTATATTTTAATAAAATTTACTCGGCCAATGTCCGCACCTCCGCCACCTTACTCAACCCACGATCACTCTTCATGTCCGTCACAATATTCTCACCCTCAAACAACTCCTTGCGCAAATCCGCCACTGAAATTTCCTCCTTCATATCCTTGGCGCTAATGAGATTACCCTCTTCATCAATCGTTTGTGTCAGGACATTGCCACTTGCGAGGGCTTTCTCCTTGTTGTCTTTGATAGCCTTTTCTTTGGTTTCACGCACCCTCTTTTCAAATTCCACCTTCGCCGACGCTTCATTCTTATTCTTCTCCTGCATGATTTGGTTCAGCTCATCCTCCAAATACTCGACCCGACCGGTCTTGTAAGCCTCGGGGTGGAATGGCATCCACATGCCGACTGGACCCACATACACATCATGATTGGGGTCGACTTCACGCAACAATTTACAACGCAACTCGGCTTCTTCTTGCGTGGGATACGATCCGCGCACTTTTAATCCCCGGACACTGGTTTGAAAACTATGTTCTTTACCAAATTGTGCTTCAAGCCGCTCCTCATTGATATCTAGGAAATTCTTATAATCATCTTCGAGTGTTGTCAGGAACAAATTATCTTTCTCATCCTTGCAAAAATCTTGTAAGTCTTTAGAAATAGTATCAAAATTTAAATTATATTTATAGGCCAAAAAATTCAAAAAATGATTGAACTTTTCGAGTGATTTATTCATATCCCATTGTTTTAGGAATTGTTCAAAATTAAATAATTCACGTAATTTAATGATTTTTTCCGGGGACACAAAAGAGACACAGGTGAATTTTTGGCCGGCGATCGGTTTATCTTCGTCCAACATATCCACATACTTGGCATTCGGTGTGCCATCTGAGTTTACGCGGTAGGTAATGTTTTTATTGTCCATAGTATATTTTTAATATATTAAGAGTATTTTAAGTTCTTTTTTCTTTAAACAAAAGAAACAATCTATTTTTTTCTTTACAATTAATATAATATGTTGGGAATCGATATGCAAGAACTGATTAAACGCGCTATCAAATATTTAGTGGAAGGTTTAATGGTGGCTATTGCCGCTTTTGCCATTCCCCAGCAAAGTTTGAAATTCGATGAAATTGCCTTGATCGCTTTAACTGCCGCTGCTACCTTTAGCATTTTGGACACGTATGTGCCCAGTATGGGAGTCAGCGCACGAACTGGTGCCGGCTTCGGTATTGGCGCCAACTTGGTCCACTTCCCCGGGGGGTTCTAATGAGGGGAAACCCCTCACACTCCCCCATTGTGTGTAAATTTTACAAAAACGGGGTTGAAGGGGCTGAGCCCTTTAAAAATAAAATAATTTATAGGTTAAATTATTTTATATCTCTCGGAGGCGGGGTTGTAGGGGGCAGCGTCCTTTTTATAGATTTTTATCTCCATACAGGGTTAAGTAAACTAGAATGAGCCGGTCTATCTTTCATACCCATAAAGGTTTTAGTAAAAGGAAACGAACTCCAGCTACCTGATTCTATTAATGTATCTTTCGTGCTATTCCATTCAAAATACATGCCATTCAACAAAGAGAGATGTTTATCTCCAATTTTTCCATAAAATCTGACACAATATTCTTCATAGTCGGTTTTTCGGATATGCCACTCGTATCCATTGTCATCAATGAACGCAATTGTTTTTCGCGGTATATCGTCTTGCATTCTCTCTTTGATGTGTTTTTCGGCATCTACCAAAAATTGCTTTTTGATTATAGGCTTTGTGCTGGTTTCGGTAATCGTATTCATTTTTGATGAGTTAAATCAAGTTTAATTACTTAAGTTGTTTTTCAATTTTTTTATTAAAAATTTAATTTTCATATAATCAAAGGGTGTATGCCAAACAGACACCCTTTAATAAAAAGGGTATTACCAAAAGAAACACCCTTTCCCCGAGGGCGGGGGTTGTAGGGGGTTCCCCCTATCTAGATAGTCGGGATATACTCCCATTGGAGCTCCTCACAAATATTTTTCCAAATCTCATCCTGCTCTATCCGCTTCTCTCGATCCTTCAACATTGGAAAATATGGTAAAAAGTGATGCTGATTCAAAAGTTCACATAATTTATACACCGTATAATAATAATTCAGGAAATTCACACGATCATCCGGGCAAAATTTCGCATACGGGCCTTGGATATCCATAAACAAATTACAGAGCATATTCTCTAATTCCGAGCTCATGATCGGTGGTTTGATACCGAGCTTATCTTTAATAAACGGGATATGTTCATAATATTTATTGTAGCCCAGCTTTTTGAGGATCTCTTTGGTCCGCTTGTTGGTCATATGCGAGAGATCGATTCGCTCCTTTTTTATTTGTTGAATAATATTTTCAATGACTTCATCGGGAATTTGTGTCGTTTCTTTTGCTTGAAACTGGGCCAAGATTTCACGGAAATGGTTGATCCGTTTATACGCATAAAAACAGACTTCTTTCGGTGGTTCTTTATACGACGGTTTCTCATTCTCCACCAAATATTTCACGCTATTCGAGCAAAAGTTACAGATGAGAATACCTTCATAATCCACGGCAATCATTTCGCCTTTATTACAAAAGTTACAAATATCCGTCGGTATCACAAAATTATTAATATCGAGAAAACTGTCATCGACATTCGTCATGTAGGTCTGAATATTTTTCCTTTCTTTACTTAATTCTTCCGCTAATTCACTGTCTTCTGTATTTATTTTAAAAAACTTATCCAAGAGGGTAGTTTTATTGACACACTCCGCTATTTTCTTTTTGTTTTCAAAATAATCAAAAACATAAGAGGAATTATTTAGTAAATATTCTTTTTCTTTTTTTTTTATACTGTTTATACTTTTTTTTATTTCCTTTAAAGCGTCGCATAAATCAAGTCGCTCATCTACCGATAAATTTACATTTTTTAATTTTACACAAATCTCTCGTTTTTCATTTAACAAGAGGGGTAACTGTTCTTCTTTATCGGCCGTAAAGCCATCAATAATTTCTTTGTGTTTCCCATCCAAGGTTGTAATATTTTTTTTAGAGATATATATTTTTTTAATATTTTTGGGTTTAAAGGTAGGCATTATATATTGTTTAAAGAGGCTTTTATTTAAGCATTTGGTTTAGAAATAATTAATGTTTTCTAAGCTATTGCTAAAATGGAATTAAATGTACAAATGAGCGCAAACCATTTGACGCCGGATTTTATAGAAATACAAAAAATGTCATTTATTCATAATGCAATTGATGATGGCTGGGCTGTGAAAAAGCGCGATGACAAATATATTTTTTCCAAAAAACATGAGAATAAAAAAGAAGTATATTTAGAAACATACCTCCAAAAATTCATTGAAGCAAATTTAACCGCAAAAAAAAAAGCCGGTAGTGCTCTATAGTTTGGCTATTGTTTATGCTAAGGTTCATGAATAGCCTTTTTAAAAAGATTTTTACGTAAAAATCTTTTTTCCTTATTTAAAATTAAATTTATAAATTTTTTTTCTTTAGCAATAATATAACAATGGGCGGTGGTTTGATGCAACTCGTAGCTTACGGCGCACAAGATGTCTACCTGACGGGTAACCCTCAGATTACCTTCTGGAAGGTGACCTACCGTCGCCACACGAACTTCTCAATGGAATCGATCGAACAGACCTTCAACGGTCAAGCTGATTTTGGTCGCCGTGTGACATGCACCATCAGCCGAAACGGTGATTTGGCTTACCGCACCTACTTACAGGTGACTCTGCCTGAAATCAACCAGGGCATGAGGAACGCCGGCAAGGGTGGTGTCTGGGCCCGTTGGCTCGATTTCCCCGGAGAGCAGATGATCTCCCAGGTCGAAGTCGAAATCGGTGGTCAGCGTATTGATCGCCAGTATGGTGATTGGATGCACTTGTGGAACCAGCTCACCCTGTCCAAGGAACAGGAGCGTGGTTACTTCAAGATGGTCGGTAACACCACCCAGCTGACCTTCATCACGGATCCCTCTTTCTCGTCTGTTGATGGGCCCTGCTCGTCTAACGCCCCCACCCAGGTCTGCGAGCCCCGCAATGCCCTCCCCGAAACAACCCTCTATGTCCCCTTCCAGTTCTGGTATTGCCGCAACCCCGGTCTTGCGCTCCCCCTGATTGCCCTTCAATACCACGAAGTCAAGATCAACCTTGATATTCGTCCTATTGATGAGTGCTTGTGGGCCGTTTCCGACATTGGCAGTGATGTTAGTTCCACCAGCCAGCGTTGTACCGCCGCTTACAACCAGTCCCTCGTCGCCGCCTCCCTCTATGTCGACTATGTCTTCTTAGACACGGATGAGCGCCGCCGTATGGCCCAGAACCCCCACGAATACCTGATCGAACAGCTCCAGTTCACTGGTGATGAGTCCGTCGGTTCGTCTTCCAACAAGATCAAGTTGAACTTCAACCACCCCTGTAAAGAGTTGGTCTTCGTCGTCCAGCCTGATGCCAATGTCGACTACTGCTCGTCCCTCACCGGCGGCACCACCCTCTTCCGCACGCTCGGCGCCCAGCCCTTCAACTACTCCGATGGCATTGATGCCCTCCCCAACTCCATCATGGCGTTCGGTGGTAAGACTGAGACCTATTCCGGTGATTTTATCTCGGCATCGGGTCTCTTCTTTGACCCCGCTTCGGTTGATGTTACCACCGGCTTTGGCTCCAACTGGAACACCCAGCCTTTCCAGGCCAACAACAACAGCGGTGTCTCCGATGCCGGCACCTTTGTGCTCACCGAGTCCTCCCTCGACCTCCACTGCTGGGGTCAGAACCCCGTCGTCACCGCTAAGCTCCAGCTTAACGGCCAGGACCGTTTCTCGGAGCGTGAAGGTTCTTATTTCTCCCTCGTCCAACCCTACCAGCACCACACCCGTGCCCCCGATGAGGGTATCAACGTCTACTCCTTCGCCCTTCGCCCGGAAGAGCACCAGCCGTCTGGCTCGTGCAACTTCTCGCGCATTGATAACGCCACTCTTCAGCTGGTGTTGTCCAATGCGACCGTGCAGGGCACCAACACGGCTAAGGTCCGTGTCTACGCCGTTAATTACAACGTGCTGCGCGTCATGTCGGGAATGGGGGGGTTAGCATACTCCAACTGAGCGGTTTGGGAGGAAAAAAAACATTTATTACATTTAAATTATTACAAAACAAACTTAAAGACATATCATACTATAATAATTATAATATGATTAACGGAAAAATTGAATCGCCAACCGCATCCGCTCACACTGCTTTACAATCAGCCATGAAGGTCACCACTACAATTGATACCACGCTCTTATGTGGAGTCTTAGACTTTGCAGGAAAAAAATATTATTTGGATTTGAATGATTTTAATGTGTTTGTTTTAGCAGGGAAGAAATTTAATTTCATCAATGAAACTGACGTATATCCATCCTATTTATATAATTACAAACGGTTTTCTTTACTGGAACATATATTCGTATATAATTCCAGCAATATTAATTACGTTTTCAAAAATAATAATCTACACGATTTGCGTCGTTCTAATGTAGAAATTTATCACAAATATCACGATATAGTCAAAGAAAACTATAATGTAGTAGACTATGTCCAAGGGCATTACAATACAAATGGAAGTGATGCTTTTGTTTTAAAAAATCCAATTTGGAAAATTAAGACAAGTAATAATGAAGAGCAGCTTCTTATGTTTTGCGAAAAAGATATTTTGTGTATTTTATCCAAAGAATCTTACAAAAAAATATTAGATTATGAAAAAAATAATAATGATAGAAGAAAAATAACATTCTATATGCTCCAAAATGGTTATATTGGTTGTTCTATAAATTTATATATCCATCAAATTATTACGAATTGTTATGGCAATGGAAAAGGCACAAATAATATCAGTGTCGACCACATTGATCGTAATCCTTTAAATAATACAATGGAAAATTTACGCGTAGCTACACGAGAAGAACAAGAACAAAATTCAAAAGGAATTATGGAAGGGACAAAAAGAGCACGGAAACACAACGCAAAGCCTTTGCCTGAAGGCATAACTCATGATATGATGAAAAAATATGTTGTTTATTATGACGAATACGCAGATAAAGAGAAAAAAAGAACACGTGAATTTTTCAAAGTTGAGAAACATCCCAAATTAGAAGAAATTTGGGTTGGAACCAAGTCTAATAAAGTATCTATATTGGACAAATTACGTATGGCAAATAAAGTGGTATCTGATTTAGAACATGATATTTATCCAGGCAATAACAGTACCGGAAAATTACCAACTTATATTACGATAAAAAATGAACGAGATAAATTCCATATGGTCTTTGATAAGAAAGACGATGAAAAGCGTTTTAATTTGCGGATGGTATTGCCCGAAAATTACAACCTAGAAGACCAACTCAGAATTTTTAGAGATAAAATTAAGACAAAATATGAGATAGAAATTTAAAGAAGTTTATTATATCATAAAAAGTGAAAATTTCGCCCTTAACTTAAAATGCGGGGTTTTAGGGGCAGCGCCCCTATCTAATTCAACGTCCGCCGTTTATCCAACCATTTCAGTTCATTATAATTCAAATACTTGTAATCCAGAAAATCATAAAGGTTTGGGTCATTTAAATTCGGCACCACTTCTGACTGTAAATCCAGCTTGTATGTGAATAATTTTTTGTTTTCATAAATAATGGTATTATTCAAGAGTAGGGCATGAATATCATTGTATTTCACAATCTCAATCTGATTATCATAACGCGGGACGAGGTTATAGACAAACATATTGTGCTTGACAAAAATCAAGCCCCGCGTCCACTTGTCCGTCGGTTTTAAGGAAACATTTAAGATCTGCTTACGAAACGCATCATAACCACCTTTAATAATAAACGACATCTACTAGTTATTACTGCGCATCATCTTTTTATATTAATTTTATATATATTAAATATAATAAGAATAAATATAAAATGTTTAATTTTTTTGAACTTTTAATGCCGCACGAAGAGAAGTGGTGTTCAACGATGGGCTATTTTAATCCGTATACCGATAAATTCCGTACGCGCCTAACTGGGAAAATGCCTTTTTTTGACAATGAATGCTATGAACGTTACCCCCGGTTTAAAAACGTCTATGACAAACTCTGGATCGTCAAAAGTCAAGGTTTGCCTGCCGGACGTTTAGAAAAACTCAAAGGCAAAGAAGATAAAGTCATCTATCCCATTTTCATTAAACCGCGCTGGGGCCATTTGAGTGCTTCTTCGAAAAACTGTTTTAAGGTAAATAACGCCAACGAACTCAAAAAATACGTTAACTACAAAAATATGATGTGGTCTGAATTCATTGATGCCAAAGAAGGTATGACCGATTATGTTTTACTCAATGGGAAAATTGTACACCAAATTACCTATATTTATTCTGACAAACAAAATGGGTTTAGTGATGACTGGAAATATATTTCACCGGATTCGACGCCACCACCCATTATTTCCGAATGGGTCAAAGAACATCTGAAAGAATTTACAGGGTTGGTGAATGTCCAATACCGGGATGCGAAAATTATTGAAGTGGGCTTGCGTTTAGCACGTGGTGGCGCCTATTTAGTTAGCACTGAAAATGAGGCCCTCATTACGAATATCAATAACATTTTTATCAAAAAAGAGTGGAATTATAATTTAACCGCGGAAATGCGGTTCAAACCTTTTTATGTATACAAATGTTTCACGACTTTACCCATTGTATTTCTCTTTCCACAAAAAATTATCGATTGGTATATCCAAAAACAAACGAGCCGACCGTTTTACGAGTATTATTTCGAACCGGTCGGCAACACAGGGATGGTGTTTTTTCAGTTTATGGATGATGATTTTGAACGCGGCATGCGGACCAAACGAGAGATCGAAAAAATCTTTGATCGAGCACAAATAGTAATGTATGCCTTAATCGCACTAGCCTTTGCTCTTTTTTTAATCAAAAGCGCCAACCGTTTTCTTTTTCTCTTTTTCGTGCTTTTTATCTTTCTCATACGTATTTTTAACCCTATTATAGTGAATTTTAAATTGTATAAAGCCCAGAAGCAGTCGATTTTTAAAGAAGGGTCGTTAAAGGAGACTGAACCGGATATCGAACCATTTGATTCAGCATAATTCGATCCCTTAGAATTTCGATCCCTTAGAATTTTATAGCGTTATATTAATGTATATGAGAAAGAGAAGTAGTTCTTTATTGAAAACCAAAAAAAAGAATAAAAAAAGGGGTGGTAGTTCTCCGCCAACCAAACGCAGAAAAACCGAAAAAGTATGGTCCGAATTGTTACCCAAAGAACACCAAATATTATGTAAAAAATATAACCCAAAAAACTTGGATAAATTAGCAGAGAAATGTTACAAATACGATGATATGGATCTATGGGTTCATAATTCATACGGAATTCAACAAGTATCCGATGAAGCCTCCCCGTTATTCATATTTAACGAAGACGAAATAAATAATTTCGATGATTTAAAGGATGGTATACATAATTTTATGTTGTTTTGGGACGAAGACAGTGAAAAATATACTTTAGCCACGGCATATTTTAATGCTTTTGAATTTGGTTCGAAACACAATATAATTAGTTACCGAACAAGAGGTTTAACTCCGGATACATTTATAATCTCTGGTGAAATCAATAAAATTGGTGATTCTATTACTTTTCATGATACCAGCTCACAGTTTTTTCAGGATAATTTATGTAATATAAAACGCCAAATGCCAATTATTTATCTCTCGGCGTTGATTGATGAATTCGATATAGATATCGATACCATAGACAAACCACAATTAGATATGTTAAAAGAAAAGCTGTTTGCGACGAATGTATACGAAGAGAAATTTATGAGGAGAATAAACCTGACCAAGACACTCGATGAATTAGTTCAAGCAGTATCTACCAATTTACCAGTAGACAATATTGAACAAAGCGTCATTCGTAAGAATTATGTTGATTTAATCCAACAAGTCCTCTCCGATGCGTTTGAACATTTGTTTAAGATAAAAATACCAATTACATATCGCAGTGTCTTTGCATTTAGCGATGAAGAATATGGCGACCAAAAAAGTGTAAAAGTGTTTACGCAACAAATGTGTGCTTTACAGAATCCAATTCCATTTGATGTGTATTTTTCCGATAACGACTGTAGATCCGAAAGAAAAAAAAGTCGGTATGATACGTGTCATTTAGGTGATATAACAGACGATTATATGACTGAGATGAAAAAAGAAACTCCGAAAAAATCATCCACCGAAAAAAAATCCACCGAAAAATCAGTTTATGTAGATGGCGAAAAACTGTCTATTGACGACATTAAAAGATATTGGCCAAACTATCTTCGATTTCGGGACATTGAATTTAAGGATACACCAGAATTGCTTTATGAGAATCTAATTAAAAGAATACAGAAAACAAAATCAAATGCGGTCATTGAAATCAGATAATAAATTCGCCGCGCACACTATCAAACTCATCCGTCGAGCGAAAAATATTTATAATATCCGCACTGGTATATTTGCCATCTAGTTCGGGTAAAATATTATTTGCTGGCACCTCGATGTCCCAAAACTTTTCAATCATTTTTGCTACATCATACGTCGAACATTTTTTAAAATTCAGCTTGATATCAATCCGACCAGGCCGGATCAAGGCTTTATCCAAGACATCAATCTTATTGGTCGTCATAATGAGAATGCGGCCACTACATTCGTTGATACCATCCAGCATATTTAACAAGCACGAGAGATTATTGTTTTTTGTCTCATTTGTCATTTTTAACAAAGACGAAAGCAATTTTATTTCATTATTGGAATTGTCACACACATTTTTAGCAGGCTCACTAGCGGGTTGTATTGCCGACGCTTGTCCAGATACGGCTGATCTCTCCTTCACCACTTCCCCCAGCGCATCAATATCTTCGAAAATCAAAATACGTTGGCTTTGTGGTATAATATGCGTTTCATCCAAATCCTCATTATAAATCAAATTTTGTAAATCGTTGAAATCCATTCCATCATTGAGTTTAATATCAATCCCATGCCGCTTTGTATAATTCATCAACTGTTTAATGAAACGTGTTTTACCGCAACCCGGTTCACCATACAGGAGAATACCCAAATTATAAGGAATACCCTTCTCCAAATACCATGCTTTATTGTTTAAGAAAAAATCTATCTTCTTTAAGACTGTATCCATCTCTTGAAAATAACTGTTTTGAAAAGTTATAGAGGATTCCCATGGCACAGATTCCACGCAAATTGAACTGCTTCCGCCGATTTTCTTCTTTTTGCCGGTTGTTTCTGTCGATTTAGCGGTGCGTGCCGTAATAAAAAGTTGTTTTTCATTTGTTGTATGCCGCAAATGTTCTTTATAGGCCGCTACCTTTTCATTCACCCATGTTTGTAGCGCATCTAAGGATAATGTATAAGTATAAACCATCAATGTATTGACTTCAACAATCTCGGTATATTGTGCGCCACGGTGTTTTTCTTTAGTGCCATTGATAATCCGTCCACTGATTTGTTCGGTTAATTTAAATTCTTTTCTTTGTTCGACCAAATACCCATTGTATTTTTCACTCCCATTATCCCAATCAAATTCCATGTCTTCTTTCAGTCGATACACCGTCTCGTTTTTCTTTGCTAAAAAAAACATAATAGACTTGAACTTGACAGATCGCGCATTGGGTTCGGTACTGATGACAATACTTTTTTTATTGTGCTCACTCCACTTGCGATATAATTCATTTATATACTCTTTATCCGTATTGTAAAAAAGAAAGACCAAAAAACCTAGTAAGGCCATATCAAATAAAAGAACACCCGTTTTTAAAGCTTCAATGATACTCGAGGCTTGACCCATAATGATCGGTATAATAAAATATTCGGGTGACATCTCTCAATCTTGTTTATAATGAACGCATTATTTTTAAGCACTTTTAGAAAAGTCAACCGTTGGGAAAGGTTGCTTAGTTTGGCTCAACCTTTCCAAAAGGTTGGTTGAAGAGCCGATTCATATTTACCACCTCTGGTTTGTTTTCCTCCCGCTGAAACAACTTATACAACAAACTATTCGCACGGAAGCGGACACTGTAGTCCTGCTGGAGTTTATTACGCCCAATACGCCCCATGGCCTGAATACATTTCTCTTGACTCATCTCCGCCAAATCATTACCAATATAGCCATGACAGAACTGGTAATTTGTCCCATAAATATAATCGGTCGACGCAATAATCATAAACAATTTATGTGTTTGAGCCAGTTTTTTCATGATCTCGGTATACTTCACACATTTGTGCGCCGAAAAGACACCGATACCCATCAGCAGTAAGAGTTTCCAATAATCCTGGACCTCCGTCCGCATAATTTGTTCGACAATGTCTTCCGAGATTTGACACGTAAAGACATTCGCATGGTTCATACGCGCAGCATATTTATACAAGTGGTCGCGCGTATTCGGCACATAAGTCGGGTTCAAACTGATGGTCTCGATACTTTCCTGTAACACAGAGAGCTTTTGTTTTTTGGCTTTCATTTCGGGTGACAGTTTATCGGCCCCATTGTTTTTGTCTTTTTTCTCTGTAGTCGTGGTATTTTTGCTAGCAATCGCATCTTCCAAATCCTTTTCAATCTCTTTGATTTGTGCTTGTAAGCCGCGATTGAAGTGAATTTTTCCCATAATATCTTTTATGACCTGCTCGGGGATTTTCGCATTTTGAATATAAAATTGCGCAATTTTTGTAATATCGTCGGCGAGAAAGATGGTCGGTCCATCTGTCAATGTATACGCGTCTGTCGTGGTGACATTCACATTGGATTCATGTATTTTCACTCTACACTCAGTTAGGCGTTGATAAAGGGCCGGATAAGCGTCAGGTTTAATATTACCCAGCAATTCGAGATAGAAGATTTTCAAGGATGCCATGTCAAACGCATCAATATCCGGGAAATAGGTTTCGATCGTATAACGCTCGTTTTGTATATCCTCCGGTCTGACCGCTAACATAAACCGCACCGCCTCACGCAAATCAATATAGCGTAATAAGGTCTTATTTTGTTTACAATGCTCTACCACGGCCGTGATTTTGGCATAATCCGCATAGAGGTAATGAGGCATCTCCGTATAGCCTTCGCGATTAATCAGTGGAATTGTTTTCTTACAATCATAGCTCACAATTTCATGGACTTGAACACCAGTGAACCGCGCACAGAAATCCATAATGGTTTCAGTAATATCGCTTTGCTGAGGTAAAGTGGCCGAAGATAACACCAAATTGGGGATCAGATTTTCGGTCCAATTCTTGTGAATGATCGCATGTAATTCATGCTCCGGATAATCCATTGTGATGGTTGGTTCGTCCCAATAGGTGATAATTTGTTCTTTCTTGTTGAACGCTAGCATGTAAAGCATTGCCGGCAAATACGATTGGACATCACAAATCATGATTTCCACCTTTTCACCTTGTGAATTATCGACCTTACCGATGCCACCACTTTTGCTATTTTTCGTATACTCTTTCGCGGCATAATAATGTAAGCGTATATCCTCCGCATCCCGACAGCCAAAAGCAAATGCGATCTTTTTCTGTATAGAGATAGCCGCTTTCGCGAGGGAGAGGCCGACGTGCCGCGCAGCACAGACAAAGATGACCCGATATTTGCTAGCCAATCCGAGTGGTGACATTGTTTTGCCTGTCCCGGTGGGCGCGATATACAGAATAAGCTTAGGGTTCGGTTGTTTACATAGGGTGAACAATTGTTTTTGGTGGTCGTATAAAGTTTCATCCGCATAGCGTAACAAATAATCATTCTTCTCAATGAGCGCATAACTTTGTTCAACTAGTGCGAGCATTAATTCATTCGACTGAAACTCCGCGATAAGCGTTTGAATCACCGCGGTTAATTGCCTACGCAATTCTTGATTCACGTTTTCGATATTGTATTTGAGCAATTTGTGGATGGTATAAAGATAAAACAACCATTCTTTACTGGCGCCCACACCAATAGTTGCTTTTGCTCCTTTCCCGGCGCTCTTGCTCTTCTTCCGCTCCAAGAGATTCGCGAGGAGATCAATCATCATAAATTCAAAGATATGGGGTTTCTGTTCTTCGAAATGTTTGGTCGTATTTTCCATACGAATAATGTCCGCTTTTTTTAAGACCAATTTGGCTTTTTTTTGGGTTCTCTCCTCCGGCGGCTGCACCGCGTATTTCTTATACAGTTCTTCCAATTTACCTTGAAAATAGTTTGTATAAATATAGTCATCAAATTGCGCCGCATTACTCAGCTTCATATGCTGCGCTAAGGCGGTTGTATAATTGCGTGATACATTGACATCCGCAAAGCCATCGGCGATTAAAGCCAATATGCGTTTTTCATTATCGTTACAAGGCACTTCAATCGTGGCCCATTCTTCTTTCGTCAATTTGGTTTGCTGTGTAATAAAATCCATGGTAGTGAGTTGGTTCAGACTGTGTTTATAAAGAATTACTCGGTATATCTTTATTTCAATTTTAATTTTAAATAAAATTGAAATTACTTAAGCATTAAAATAGAAGTATTAAAATATAATACCTATACAACATGGCTAACCCGATCATTCTATCGATTGAAGGCAATATTGGTTCCGGCAAATCAACCTTACTCGCGAAATTACAAGAATTATATGGCGTTGATTCTTCGATATGTTTCCTTCAAGAGCCGGTGAATATCTGGGATACCATTAAAGATGAACATGGTGTGTCGATCTTAGAAAAATACTATTCCGACCAAAAAAGATATGCGTTTTCCTTTCAAATGATGGCTTATATATCACGTATTTCGCTTATGCGTGAAGCTTTGAAAAAGAATTATAAGGTTATTATTATTGAGCGGAGCGTCTATACCGACTCAGCCGTTTTTGCAAAAATGCTGTTTGATGATAAGAAAATTGAAGAAATTGAATACAAAATCTATTTAAAATGGGTCAATGAGTTTATTGCCGATTTCCCGCCCGTTAAATTCATCTATGTGCGCGCGGAGCCCGAGGTCTCTTACGAGCGTGTATTAAAGCGCGGCCGCCAAGGTGAAACTATTCCCTTCGATTACCTACAAAATTGTCATAAATACCACGACGAATGGTTATTGAACCAAAATGCCACACCATTGTTGGTGTTGAATGCCAATATGGATATGAATAAAGACAGCCAGGCATTGGCCCTCTGGGTCCATGATATTAATTGCTTTATCTATCAATAAGTTTGCGTAAATTTACATAAACTTAAGGAAAATATTAACTATTTTTCTATGGTTGACGTAAGTAAATAAAAAAAGGATATCGTGTTCAAATTTAATTTTGTGAATAAATTAGGGATTTTTAAAATCTTTTTAAGGATATAAGATATTTTTAATATAAATATAATAACTTAATTATAGAAAATGCCCAAGAATGATATTGATTACTCAAATACAATTATTTACAAAATCACGTGTAAAAATCCAACGGTAACGGATGTCTACGTAGGTCACACTACCAATTTTGTCCAGAGGAAGCACGCACATAAACAAAGTTGTCTCAACCATAAATCACCAAATCATAATTGTAAACTGTACGAGGTAATCCGATTAAACGGAGGGTGGTTCAACTGGAAAATGGATATAATTAATTTTTTTAATTGCGCGGATCATTATTCTGCCAGAAAAAAAGAACAAGAATATTTTGTTTCATTAAATGCCACACTTAATAGTATCGAACCTTTGCCAAAACCCAAAAATATAAATAAAGAAATATCTATAACAAATCCAAAAATTTTATATTGTAATACGTGTAATATAAAATGTGTTAATTCCAAAACATTTGATATTTATAATAAAAGTATAAAACATATAAAAAATGAAGAAATGTCAAATTTAAATGAAAATAATACAAAAATTAAAAAAACATATAATTGCGAAACATGTAACCTTGATACAAACAACAAGAAAGATTACTCAAAACATTTATTAACAAGAAAACATATTAAAAACACAGAAAGTGATAAAAATATACAAAGGACACACCAATTAACATGTGAATGTGGTAAAATATATAAACATTACTCTGGCTTATGGAGACATAAAAAGATATGTAAAAATAAAAACATAAATAAAAGTGAAATTATAACTTTAATAAAAGATAATAATGATATTAAAGAGCTCATTAAAGAAGTTGTAAAAAATAATAATGAATTACAAAAACAAAATAAAGAATATCAAAAACAAATGACGGAGTTGTATAACAAAAGTAATAATATGGTAATATCCAGTTTAATATAATTCATGTGTATACAATTTATTATAAACGCGTGGAATATATTTTTATATGAAAAATAAAAATATATAAAAATCAGAATTCTAGGTTTGATCGCTGCAAATCGATTTTGGACATTTTTAAAAATGTCCATTTTCAAAAAGTCCAAGCCGGACCTAGAAAAAACCCTACCAAAAAACGACTTGTGACCATTATGCTCTCATTTCCATTTTTTAACTAAAAATGTTGTGACTATAACTTTTTAATTAAAACAACTTAAGCGGAAAATTATATTTCCATATATTAGCGGAAATGGAAACTTTTTCTCCCGGAATTTCCACCACAAAATATGTTTGCGACGTATGTCACACTTCATGTAGCAAAAAAAATGATTGGTTGCGGCATGTAAAGACAAACAAACATTTAAGAAACTTTGGAAATAAAAAGGAACTAAAAAATGCTACATTCGATTTTACATGTAATTGTGGAAAGAAATATAATACCAAAAGTGGTCTGTGGAAACATACTAAAATATGTGTTATAAAGGTATGCGAGCCAATCAAGGCACAATTTATCAAAAATGAACCTTCAAAATCGGAGCCATTAAATGGAATTATAACGAATGATATTTCTTTTTTAACAAATCTTGTATTGGAAGTTGTAAAAAACAATAGCGAATTACAAAAACAAAATATTGAATATCAGAAACAAAACCAAGAAATACAAAAACAAATGATAGAAATATATAAAAAGGGTAATAATACAGTAATCTCTAATAATAGTCATAACAAAACATTTAACCTTCAATTCTTCTTGAATGAACAATGTAAAGATGCCATGAATATTATGGATTTTGTGGATTCGATGACACTCGAACTCTCGGATTTGGAGGATGTAGGCAAGCTCGGATACGTTGAGGGTATCAGCAATATTATCATTCGTAAATTGAATGAATTGGATATTTACAAACGGCCGATTCATTGTAGCGATGCAAAACGAGAGATTATGTTTGTCAAAGATGATAATGTATGGGAAAAAGAAAATAATACATATGACAAACTACGCAAGGCCATTAAACATGTCACCAAGAAAAATAGTGATATGTTAGTGCCATGGAGTAAAGAACACCCGGCTTGTATGAATAACCAACATCGGTTGAATGATGTCTATATTCAATTGATGGGACAAGCTATGGGCGGCAAAGGAGAGTTTGTTGATAGTGAAAACAAAATTATGAAGAAAATTGCGAAGGCAGTTTTGATTGAGAAGTCTTAAATCATAAACTCGGCAAATACCTCATAACATCATTATCATACGTCGTGACTTTAAACGCGTCATTGTAGCCTTCGACAAACACGACATCACCTGTGTAGACATTGTCGCAGCCGACCTCACTCGTGCCACTACGGCCTTTCACTTTCACTGGCAATTTGATCATATTATTTTTATCATTCAAGGTATAAAAATTCCATTTATCTCTCCTCGAAAATAATGGCCGCCCCATTAAAGGTAGGATGGTTTCATCTTTACCACCATACCGTGTTAGGATCCCCAGCTGTCGGTATTTAGCATCGTCACAACTTTGCGTGGACACATTAATCGGCACGGCACGACGGATGTCACCACCACCGGTGAAACATCGATCGTCGCGTAAAGGGGCTTTATAAATATCAAAAAACACATCATTCCCGGTGCCTTTTTCTCGGCGCTCCATTGGCAAGACAGTAATAGTATTGTTTATTCCACGGACTTCTCTCTGGGCTTGTGGCTGTTTGCGGTTATAGAGATAAATTCCGCCACCCAAGATAATGAAAATAACACAAATAAACATAATCGTGACATTTTCTATACATAACACGCCCGGTGGGCATCGACGTGACATTTATATTATATAAGAATACAATTATTCCGCATCGCCACTGTTTTCTTTCAAAAGCGTTGCATTGCTTCCTACATTTTTCATTAATTTACTTATGGCTCCCATGTCAAACCCTTGTAAGATACTGCCCGCTTTTTCCATAATAGGCGTGATCTTTTCAATATTGCCCATTAACAAACGCTGTTTTTCGGCGAGTCGGCCAGTATCCTCTGTCATATTGCGAATGGCATCCGAGCTTAATAATTTATCTAAATTATCATAAGCGGTTTCTAAAGTTGCGGCGTAATCAACCTTTGGTTTATGGCGTGGGACATCATCGTCATCCGCGGCATTATAACGCGCCGGGCTTAGTTGTTGTGAGAATTTTTCCGTTGGCTTTGTCGCTGGTTTTGTAATAGCCGCGCGCTGGATTGCGTCAATTTGAACACCGCCTGCGGTTGCGTCAGGTGGTGCTATAGTGGCGGGCTTAGCGGCGGTGCCAGTTTTCTCCGGTTTGGCAGCACTATCTCCCATATTTTCATTACCCTCTTGGACATTTCCGAGCATATTTATTTGTACTAAGCAGAAAGTGCTAACCATGGCTGTTAATAATACAACAATCATATTTTTACTAAAGTAAGTAGTTAAGAACCCAATGATGATAAAAAATGCCACGGCGTCCAATTGTTTGAGCATTAAATAACTAAACAAATTTATGACTGAAAAAAATAAGACGACGTATAAAACATTTTTGTTTCTTAATAAAGAAGCGATATCATTTTTTTTTGCGTGTCGTTTCATAGTATATATAATATAACAGAAAAAATTGAAAATTAGTGCGATATGTATATAAATATACAAACGCTTATAAAATAGATGCTTAACTACAACTTGGCCATATGCGAAGTATTTCATCCGATTTTACACGGGCATGACGAAAATAGTAGTCCGGCTATAAACAACCATTTCCTCGTGTATACTTTAATTGATTTGGTCGATTTTTACAATAATGCTTATTTATCGGAAAGAAACAGCTTGAAACGATATAGACATGCGATTCAAATTTTACATGGCAGCAGCTTAAATGAAACTCATCCGACGATCCGCAATTATCAAAAGGTGTCAAAGAAATATATCCGTTTAGAAATTATTCAAACAGATATATTGACCGGGAATGAAGAAGTTGCTTACCTGAAAACGTTTTGGCTTCGTATTGTTCAACGGCGCTGGAAAAAAGTGTATAAAGAACGCAAAGTGTTAATGCTTCGCCGTAGTCAGCCTGCGGCACTTCATGAACGGCAACGGACGGGACAATGGCCTACCCCATTACGTGTGTGGCCTTTATTTAATTTGAATTTACGACATGGATGAAGGTGTTTTGCTGCTCTTCCGGTGGAATCTTTTAGTACTTTTTTTGCTGTATTTTTTATGAAGAGATAGCGTCGGACTCGAATAATTATATCCACCACGTTGCGCCGCACGTCTTTTGTTTTTTTTTGTTTTCTTACAGCCACACGCAGGACTTGTTAAAAACCGTTTGAAGGATTTTAGAAATGTCATGTATATTATACAGAGAGAAAAACACATTAAGAAGTAGATACGGTAACGGCCGAGGCTTGTGTTAAGCCGAGTTGTGTTAACACATAATTTACAATATAACTATCATCATTCATCCAATTTGTATAATCGTCACCGGATAGTGTATATTGTTTGGAATCAATATATTGATTGGTGTCAAACAAACTGACACTAACGCTCACGCTCGTAAATAAAACCAAATTCATGACTCGGATTTGAACATTGGTAATATTCATCGTGGGTCGGTTGTAAGGGGAAGGAACAACAGAGACATTCATAGGATCATTTGTAGACATTTTATATTTATACATAATATATTATTTTTGCTTAAGTTGCTTAATCTCTCGTTTAATGGCAATCACATCGGCATTTTCATCGTCATATTGTTCCACTCCTTGTAATAGGTTCGTTAAGGCTTTAATTTTCTCTTTATTATTGGTTTTTACTTTCTCAAAGTAAGCCTTGTATTCTTCGAGTGCCACTTGTAAGTAGGGATTATGTTTGACATCTCTCTGTAAGCGTTGGTAATCCTCTTTTAATTGTGCTGTTTTAACTCGGATTTGCTCTTCTATGGCCAAAACATCTTTATCCCTCTGGCTTATACTTGCTCCGCTTATGCTTGCTCCGCTTATACTGCCATTGCGTTCAGTCATTGTTAATATATAATACAATTAAATATTAAAAATATCGCATATTATTATTTAGGAATGAACAATATACAAATGGAAAAAGACGACTTAAAAAAAAACACAGAACCCTTGCTCTTAGAAACGGATGAACGGTTCGTTATGTTTCCTATTAAAGATGAAGCCGTCTGGGCCATGTATAAAAAGCAAGTTGAATGTTTCTGGCGCGCCGAAGAAGTGGATTTATCTAAAGACTTGGCTAGCTGGGAGACGCTAACTAGTGACGAAAAGAACTTTATTAAAGTGATTATTGCTTTTTTCGCCGCCTCGGATGGTATTGTTTTGGAAAATTTGGCGACCCGTTTTATGGCCGACGTCCAATTATGCGAAGCCCGTGCGTTTTACGGCTTTCAAATTGCCATGGAAAATATTCATTCCGAAATGTATTCGCTTCTCATCGAGACGTATATCAAAGATCAAGCAGAAAAAACACGGCTCTTTCAAGCACTGCAACATTATCCATGTATTAAAAAAAAAGCGGATTGGACGCGGCAATGGATCCATTCACAGGAAGCTACTTTTGCCGCACGGCTGGTGGCTTTCGCATGTGTTGAAGGGATCTTTTTTTCCGGTGCTTTTTGCTCGATCTTTTGGCTGAAAAAACGTGGACTGATGCCCGGTCTCACTTTTAGCAATGAATTGATTTCACGTGATGAAGCACTCCATACCGAGTTTGCGATTTTGTTATATAAGAAATTATTACAACCGCTGCCGGAGAAAATGGTTCATCTCATTATTAGCGAGGCTGTAAAAATTGAGCAAGAATTTATTTGTGAGGCCTTACCATGTCGTCTCATTGGTATGAACGCACAACAAATGAAGAAATATATAGAATTTGTGGCGGATCGCTTGGCTCTACAGCTGGGCTACAATGCTATTTACGAGACGGCAAATCCCTTTGATTTTATGGAAATGATCTCGATTGAAGGGAAGACCAATTTCTTTGAAAAACGAGTGGGCGAATATGCTTTAGCAACAAAAACTCAGACGGATGATGTGTTTGACTTTTAGGGGGACACCCCCTGACCCCCCGCTAGGCGGACGCATTAGGCGGACGCAAGATTATTACTCCACCATCAGAATCCGCCCTAAGCATCCGCCCTAAGCATCCGCCCTCAGCATCCGCCCTCAGCATCCGCCCTCAGCATCCGCCCTCAGCATCCGCC